>ENA-OOXA01000029-OOXA01000029.1-human-gut-metagenome-genome-assembly--contig:-NODE-29-length-105761-cov-31.424990_pt1 | contig 105761 bp, 76 predicted proteins | sample MGYA00241581_ERZ501331 | MGnify/ENA primary metagenome ERZ501331 (study PRJEB25962, sample SAMEA2042982) | human gut metagenome | biome: human gut; feature: human-associated habitat; material: faeces...
ACTGGAGTTCGTATACTTTTTCGTATACAGACATTGCTGGATTTTGTATACGAGCAATTGGGCTTCAACCCAAAGTAAGTTTAGACCCGTAAATAAAAACAGGAGACAGAAGTGATATGCTCCTCCTAGAGCAGGAATGAATTTTTAGCCGATACCCATATGGGTATTCTTACCTTTTATTTAATTCATGACACGACTTAAGATACTCTTCAATCACTGCTATCTTATATTCGGTAGTATAAGTCCTATGCTCCACATTCATTTATCATGTGTCATCCTTGGACAAATAATAAATGTTCCGGGAAAGATTTCAAAGAACGGAAATCAATTCATGACACAGTTTGCAATTTAAAAGCCTACCAACCATTGTGGCTAGTAGGCGTGGATTATTGATCATCAATTACCAAGCGGTTGGAACGCCATCGACATAGTGCCAATATTTGTAGGTGGTGTCGGTGGGTTGGGTTTCGCTGTAGTAATAACGGGTTGCGGAAGTTAAATCGGAATTACCATAAGAAATTGATATAGTGTTCCACTGTTCAGCAGTTCCTTTATAAAAGACTGAAGTTAATGATGAACAATCATCGAAGGCAAAATTATCAATAGATGTGACACTATCTGGGATTGTTATTGAAGTTAATGATGAACAATGTGAGAAGGCATAAGCACCAATAGATGTGACACTGTCTGGGATTGTTATTGAAGCTAATGATGAACAATGTGAGAAGGCATAAGCACCAATAGATGTGACACTATCTGGGATGGTTATTGAAGTTAATGATGAACAACCACGAAAAGCAGAACTACCAATAGATGTGACATTGTTTCCAATTGTTATTGAAGTTAAGGATGAACAATTAGAAAAAGCTTCACTAGGTATATTGCCACTATTAATAGTTACTTTCTTGAATGAAGAAGGCACACTACTATTAAAATAATATGATATTTTTTGATCAAACAAACTTGGAAGAGTTAACTCTTCCAAAGAATTGCAGCCAGAAAAAGCATCAGCCTCTATAGATGTGAAAGAATCCGGAATGGATATTTTAGTTATTGCCTGTGGAATGTCTATGATTTTTGTCTTATTTTTATCGACCAAAAGACCGTCTATAGATGTATAGTTAGTATTTTCTTCTTCAACATTAATGGCTGATAATGAACTACAGCCCGCAAATGAATCTTCATTAATGTAAACTACATTGCTCGGGACGGATATTTCATTTAACAACGAGCAGTCTTTAAAAGAATATTGTGACAAGGCTCTTGAACCGTCATTTATTTCACAGCTAGTAATCTTAGTATTTTTAGCTTTAATAAGAACTAGATATGGGTTTTCTTCATTACCCAAATAATAAGCATTGTCATAGGCGTTATACGGCAAAGCAGAGCATCCATAAAAAGCATATGCACCAACATACTCGATTGTATTTGGTATCGAAACCGAAGTTAGCCTTACGCAAGAATTAAAAAGATATGATTCAAGTCTACTAACGCTATCAGGTATTTTAATTTCAGTTAAATATGAACAATCCGAGAAAGCTGAACTTCCAATTGAAGTAATTCCATCATGAATTTCAATTCCTGTTAGGTAGCAAGATTTAAAGCAACCTGATCCGATAGATGTTACCTGCCTTCCGTTATATATTTTTGGAACAACTACCTTTGATTTCGAATTTTTATTTGAATAGCTAGAAATTTCGTATGTCCCTGTATCACTTAAGTATTTGAAAATATAACTTCCATCATAATTAAACGAGCCATAAACATATGCGTTTGAATTTTTAACCTTCAATGACGTTGTACTTTTGACTTTTGTTGACAATGTCTGGTCGGAATACCATCCCAAATATTGGCTATCACTGTACAAATCAGTCAAAGGCTCAGCTGATGTAAAGTAGTCCTTATGAACAACCCTTTCTTCGACAACATAGTTTAATGTATAAACTTCAGGAATATCTTCCGAATATGTGGCATATAAATTCAAATCATGGAACACGGCATCTTTTGAAGAAAATTTGCTATCGTTCGATTTATAACCAGTAACCCAGCCATCAAAGACATATCCAGACTTGCTAGGCATAGGCAAATCCAAAGTATCTCCCCAAGTTACTTTTTCAGTTGCGGTATCCCCACTAACAATTTTATTTTCATTAACCCAATCATCAGCAAATGAACCACCATTAAGATAATAGGTTACAGTGAGAATCTCTTCATAATGAGGGGCGTTTTCGCCATCTTTCCCATCAGATCCAGCATCTCCCTTATCGCCTTTGTCTCCTTTATCACCTTTTTCTCCGATGACAGGAGTGCTCTCGTTGCTGCAAGAGGTAAGACCTGTGATCAATGCCAAAGACATCAACGTCAACACCATTCTTCTCTTTTTCATAAACAACAGTTCCTTTCTAGCAAAATAAATCTAATATATTACAATTACCCTCCCCCAAATGTATGTCGGAGAGGCAAGGTATTCTCAGCTTTGAAAGTCTTTTCGCTGATACCGATAGTATAGTGAGATTCAGGCGCCTAAACAAGAAATATCCGAAATTTTGTTTCCCTGAGCCACAAAAACAGGAGACAGAGGTTTATGCCTCCATCTCCTCATTGCTTTTCCCTTTGGATTCCTCCTCCTTCTTATCGCCTCTGATTTCACTCTCCCTGATGTCCATCAGACTGTCGATGTCCTCGATTGCCTTATAGTTGGTTTCGGGATAGAAATGGGAGTAGATCTTGTAGGTAATCGCAGGAGAACCATGCCCCATCAGCCTTGAGATGACGGCGATATCGGTGCCCTTGTTGATGAGGAGGAACGCGTAGCTGTGCCTCAGATCATGGACTCTGATATGAGGTATCCCGGCTCTTTTCTCCGCATCTTCTTTCATCTTATCCGCAGTCGTATCCAGGATGGGCTTCGGACCTCCGCATAGAAACCAGGCTTTGGAAAAGCCTTTTTGCCATTTCAGGTAATCGAGGTGGAATCTGATGAGCTAGGCAAGCTTATCAGGAATTGGAACATCCCTTACGGACTGCCTAAGAGGCTATGGTAAAGACAAGAATAAAGAGTAATTTCTCTTATCGATGAGTATCAAGAACAGGGCTGTGGACTTACTTTTCCTTTACAACTTTCAATGTGGTGGAGATTGCAATTGAGAGAAAAATCAGGCACTTAAACCGCGAGCTCGTATACCATTTCGTATACCGGAATGAAAAAACGCCGATTTTCTCGGCGCTTTTGACAATTGTGGTGGAGATGACGGGGATCGAACCCGCGACCTCATCGTTGCGAACGATACGCTCTCCCAACTGAGCTACACCCCCTTAAACTCCCATCTGGGAGTTTTTTTATTACTTTATTTCTTCTATGTCGTCAAATGAAGATGTAATCTCTGTGAAACGTCCGAAGAACATTATTCTCAAAGTTACTTCATTCTTATCTTGATCTACTGCAGTAATTTGACCGATTGAGTTTTCGAATGTGCCGCTGAGAACCTTTACTGTATCGCCAACTTTATATCCGGTGAACATATCATCATCAGTAATCTTCATTCTCTTTAAAACAGGCTCTATTTCTTCACGAGGAACAGGGAAAGGCTTTGCTCCACCTCCGGATGATCCTACGAATCCTGTGACATCTGGTGTGTTTCTGACCATGTACCAAGCTTTATCGTCCATAATCATTTCGATGAAGATGTATCCAGGGTAGAAGTTCTTTATGACTTTCTTTCCATTAGGCTTTCCATTCTTATCTTTTCCATCTTCTTCGTATTGGGCGACAACGATTCTAAAAATATAGTCTTTTAAGTTTAAATTAACACTACGTCTTTCAAGAGATTCAGCGACTTGTTTTTCTCTTCCAGTATAGGTACTAACAACGTACCATTGCTTTTCGCCTAAATCTTTCTTTTTTGTTTCGGAATTATTGTTTTCGACACTAGTTTCTTTAGTATCTAATTCTTCTTCATTCAACATTAGAATTTACCTCCTATATATTTAACTACACTCAAAATAGCATTGGCAGCTGCTTCAGTACCTGAACCTGATGTTGAGCTGGTGCTTGGATTGACTCTTTGGAAAGCTCTAAGAATTTCCAAAGCAAGGTAGTCAGAAATGGCTAAAACGATAGCACAAATTACGGTCACGCCGATGACAATTCCAACGGCTGGCCAAAGTTCTTTGGCTGAAGGCCAACGAACACGATGAGCCTCTTCGGCAACACCTTTAAAATATTTGCGGATTTTTTTCATAGCGCCTCCTATTTCGTCTCTTTATGAAGGGTATGGCGGTTGCAACGTGGACAGTATTTCTTTTCTTCAAAGCGTTTTGTATTATCTTTTTTCTTATTCACAGAATAATTTCTGGATAAGCATTCAGTGCAGACCAATATAACTTTTTCAGTCATTCATTACCCTCCTTTAAGGCATTTTAAAAGGCTCTTTTTAGAGCCTTATAAAATCTTTTTTATTTTACAACAAGATAATAAATTTTTATGGATAAAAAATAAGGTATTATCTTTTAAACTGATGTCTATTTTAAAATCACTTTAAATCTTTTAAGAAATCTACACTCAATAAATCAGATGGAATTCTTAAGTCACCTCTTTGACTTAACGAGACACTTCCAACTTTTACTCCGTCAGGTGCTGCGGATCTCTTGAATTGGCTTGCAAAGAATCTTCTATAGAAGAGTTTTAACCAATTCTTGATAGTTTCTTCGTCGAACATATCCTTAAAAGCAATAATAGCAATTCTTAATATCTTTAAAGGTTGATATCCATTTCTTAAGAAGTGATATAAGAAGAAATCATGAAGAATATATGGACCTATGATATCTTCTGTAATTTGACTTATTTCATTTTTGCTCTTCGATGGGACGAGTTCAGGAGTTATAGGTGTATCTAAAATATCTATTAGTGTTTTTGATAGTAATGGATTTGATTCTCTTTCATTATTTGCAACCATTCTAACTACTTCTTTCACAACAGTTTTAGGAACGGATGCATTGACGTTATACATACTCATTTGATCTCCGTTATAAGTAGCCCAGCCTAAGGCAATCTCAGATAAATCTCCAGTTCCTATAACTATTCCACTTTTATAGTTTGATTCATCCATCAAGACATAAGTTCTAGCTCTTGCTTGAGCATTTTCATAGGCTGCATCATACAAATCTAAGGGGTGATCTATATCTTTTAAATGTGATTTTACTGTATTTGATATATCTATTTCTTTGAATGTTACACCTAATGTTTCAGCTAGTATTTTTGAATTGTTTCTAGTCCTGGCGGTAGTGGCAAAACAAGGCATTGATATAGCGATAATATCTTTAACATCTTTGTTTAAATCTTTAAAAGCTTTATAGGCTACTAATAATGCTAAAGCTGAATCTAGTCCACCTGAAACACCTATTATTACAGTCTTGCAATGAGTGGCTTGGATTCTTTTCATCAATCCATGTGATTGACAATTGAATATAGTATTTAAATTGTCTTCGAGATTCTTACTCGATATATCTAAATAAGGTGATTTGACAAATATTCTATCTAATGATTTGCTATATGAATCTGTTAAATTGAAATCGATAGTTTGATAACCTTTTTCTTGTTTATAAGAATATGTAGTCATTTGTCTTCTTCTAAAGGCTAATAAATCCACATCGATATCTTTTACCATGATATGATTATTAAAATCATTTTTCTCGCCTAATAAATTTCCATTTTCGGCGATTATTAAAGGTGCTGAATAAACTACATCTTGAGAAGTTTCACCTTCACCTGCTCCAGCATATACATAAGCACAAATTAATCTAGCGGAAGTAGCACAAATTAGTGATTTTCTATAGTTTTCTTTTCCGACCATTTCATTTGAAGCGGATGGATTCAAGATTAATGTAGCTCCGTTCATTGCATGATGTGTAGAAGGTGTATCTGGAGTCCATAAATCTTCACAAATTTCGATTCCGATTGCTAAATTCTCAATTTCTCTGCAGTGAAATAATAGTTTTGGTCCGATAGGAATTAGATTTCCATCTATTTCGGTTACTTCATTTTCATCAAATGATGGAGTGAAATATCTAGCATCATAGAATTCATTGTAATTTGGAAGATATTTTTTAGTTGCTATTCCAAGTATCTTACCTTTAGAAATAACTGCTGCTGTATCATAAATCTTCCCTTTAAATGAATAAGGAAGACTGACTACCATTAACAAATCCAAATCTTTTGTCTTGTTTGTTATTTCAATCAAACCTTCTTTAGCTTTTTCTAAAGTGTTGGATTGAGCAAACATATCTTGAAGAGAGTAACCAGTCAAAGCTAATTCTTGGAAGGTAATAATTTTAGCACCCATTTCATTAGCTTCTTTAGCTTTTGAAACTATATCATTTACATTCGAATCTATATCATTTAGATGAACATTGGATGTAATAGCGGCTACTTTAATAAATCCATCATTTTTCATATTTAAATCCTCATATATATTTTATAACAGTTTTAATCTTCTTCATCATCAATAAGCTTAGTAGGTCTATTATGCCCATCGAATATATTTGATAATACTCTAACTAGATAAAATAGATCATCTAAATAGGATGATGTTCTTCTTAATCCTAAGATGAAATGGCGATCGATAAATCTAATCTCTTTGATTGAGTCTCTTATAGGACTTAGATACATCTCTAATTTCTCTTTGACATTTTTTACATTAGAGAAGGCTTCTGTTAAAGTTAATTTAAATGATTCCATCAATTCTTCAAATCCTATAAATAATTCATCGTTATTTAAAGTTATTTCAATAAGTCTTTTCTTAAATAAATTCCTAACCTCTAATGGATACGGTCCATAAGAATCTCTTATGGTCTTAATCAAATCATTTAATTCGTTCTCTTCTGTGCAATCTTGTATTTCTCTATACAAATTGACTCTATTGGTTGAAGATGCATAATCAGTAGGAATATGTGCATCTAAAGTAAATGACAAGTTGAACTTTGTGGGCTTCTTTTGAGCTAACTTGATTCCCTTCTCGTTAGCTCGCTTTTGCTCTATCACTTCTTTTAATAATTTCGTATAAGTCTCATAACCTAATGAGTCTACAAATCCTGCTTGTTCTGAGCCCAAAATATTTCCACTACCTCTAATTGCCAAGTCTTGTTGAGCAATTTTATATCCGGATCCTAATTCAGTGAAATCTTTTAATGCTTTCAGTCTCTTTCTACCTTCATCACTGATTCTATCGTAGTCCCTATATAATAAATATGCATATGCCAATCTATTTGATCTTCCGACTCTCCCTTTGATTTGATAGAGCTGAGCCAATCCGAAATTTTGTGAGTCTTCCACAATAATAGTATTTACATTTGGAACATCCAAACCTGATTCGATAATTGAAGTTGAGACCAATATTTCTATTTTCTTGTCGTAGAAATCATTCATGACATCCGCAATTTGATTTGCATCCATCGAACCATGAGCTACACCGACTGTGATATTAGGAAACATCTTCTTTAGTTTTCCAGCGACGGAATAAATTGTATCTATTCTGTTGTGAAGAAAATAAACTTGTCCGTCTCTTGCTAATTCTCTGGAAATGACTTCTTTGATTAATCCATCATTTTCTTGGCAAACATATGTTTTTACCGGCAATCTATTTTGAGGTGCATCTTCCAAAATAGACATAGGTCTTATAGTTAGCAATGACATTTGCAATGTTCTAGGAATAGGAGTTGCTGACAATGATAGAACATCTAAATTCTTAGCGATTTCTTTAATTCTTTCCTTTTGTGCCACTCCAAATTTTTGCTCTTCGTCGACTACTAGAAGTCCTAATTCTTTAAACTTAACATCTTGAGATAGAAGTCTGTGTGTTCCGATGACCAAATCTATCTTTCCTGCACTTAAATCTTCTAGAGTTTGTTTCTCTTCTTTGGAGCTATTGAATCTATTCAATATTCCAATTCTTACACCAGTGTCTTTGAATCTTTGTTTTGCTACTTCAAAATGCTGTCTTGAAAGTACTGTTGTAGGACATAATAAAGCAGCCTGATATCCATTCATCACAGCTTTAAATATTGCTTTGAAAGCTAATTCTGTTTTTCCAAATCCAACATCTCCAGCTATTAGTCTATCCATAGGATGTGGTTTTTCCATATCTGCTGATATATCGTTCCAAGCTTTGTTTTGAGATAAAGTTAAAGGATAAGGGAAATCTTTTGCAAAATTTCCTTCTTCGACTGGGTCTGATTTATATGCAATTCCTTTTATTCTTTCTCTTTCGGAATAAATATTTAAAAGCTTGTCGGCTAAGAAGGTCATTCTTGATTTAATTTTAGCCTTCTTTCTAGCCCAAGTAGCTCCACCGATTGTATCTAATGATGGTCTATTTGCTTCTGAACCAGCATATTTTCTTATATTGTTAAAATTTTTAATTGGAACCATCAAAGTAGCTTGATCGGCATATTCGATAGTTATATAGTCCAATCCTTTATATTGCTGAATTCCTTCAAAGATTCCAATTCCGTTTTTCTCTTCAACTACATAATCGCCTTTGACTAAATCAGAATATTTTTTAATAGGTTTAAAGTCTTTATAACGAGTCAAGAATCTTGATTTTTTTAAAGCTACTCCAAAGATTTCAGCTGAAGATAAAAACTCGGCTTTATCTTTGATTCTAAATCCTTTGGTCAGGCTAGAAGAAAGGATAGTAACTCCGTTTTCTATACTTGAATCCATAGAATAAGGATAGGATGATTCATTTAAATAATTAATGTAAGTTGGAATGGTCTTATCATCCAAACAAGCATATGTTTTCAAGTTCAATCTTTTTGCATCTTCTAATAAAATGCCAGATTGATTTAAATTCGAATTTGTAACAGGTATTTCACAGATTCCATCATTGGATTCTAATGAATTTAATTCTATTTTCTTATAGTGTGCTTCTCTATTGGCTACACTAGGAAGTTCATATATACTTTCTAAAGGTAGAGATAATCCTTTTGTTTTGTTGTCAGCAAAATAAGATATTTCATCTTCCTTAAATGAATTTTGGCTTTGATAAAATTGCTTTGGTGAAACCATGAATATCTTATATTGTTTGAGATAATTGATGATGGTTCCCTTTTTGACATCGTAATATGGAAATAAAGATTCATCGGCATCTAATACTATTCCACTTTTGATAGTATTCTCTGATGATATTTCAATGTCTTTGATCTTTTCATCAATTTCTAGTTTTAGATTTGAATCCTTTATGGATTTCAAATCTTTAAGCATTAATTCTTTAGCTTTTATTGCAGTTTCTTGATTTACTGCTCTTTCACTCGCTGGTAAAATTGTGGCTTTTGTAAGCTGTGTTTCACTCTTTAATGTTAAAGGACTAAATAGTCGAATTGAATCAATTTTGTCATCATCTAATTCGATACGAATAGGTAGGTCGTAAGAAGGTGAAAAAACATCTAAAATAGTTCCTCTTACAGCATATTCAAAGCTGCTACTTACCCAATTGACTCTGCTGTATCCTTCGTTAGATAGTTTGGATACTAATTCATCTCTATCTATCACTTCACCTACTTCTATATCAAATGCGACATCATCAAATAATTCAGGTGAATCTATCGGTGATAGCGAAGCTGCAGAGTTGAATAAAACTATTATGTTTTCGCTGTTTCTAATTCGATATAGTGTTCTAAGTCTTTCTCTAGCCATTTCTTTGGATGAAGAAGTGTTTCCTAATCTAAGAATCTCATCTTTAGGATAAATAGCTACTTTTTCACTAGGTAAAAAGTCTAATAAATAATCTGAGAAGAGTTGAACATCATATAAAGAAGGGAAGGCTAAAGCAATCTTTGAAGGATTATTGTTATAAGCCGTGACTATTTGTAGGGCTAGGCTTTGCAAATTTGAAGTCACAAAATCTTGTTCATCATCGATGGACTGAATTTGTGGACTGTCTTTTAAATATTTTGATATTAAATTTATTAGTTTACTTGGCATTGTTTTCCTTTGATTTCTTTGCAGACATTAAGCTCAAAGCACGTTGAAATCCGAATTTAATCATCAAATGAAGGAATTCAATAGCTTCATCTTCAGCTTTATTGATCAATTCTCTATCTTCCTTAGATGGCTTTCCTAAAACATAATCGACAGTCTCTGCTTTTGTTTTAGGCTCTCCTGTTCCGATTCTTATTCTTTTGAATTCAGTAGTTCCTAAATTATCTATGATATTTTGTAATCCTTTTTGTCCGCCAGATGAGCCTTTGATTTTAATTCTGTATTCTCCTGGTTTGATGGCCATATCATCACAGATGACTATTAAATCTTCCACAGGAATTTTATAGTAACGCATTAATGGAACAATGCAAGTTCCAGATAAGTTCATATAAGTCAATGGCTCAACTATAAATACAGTTTCACCTTCAATGTTAGCTTTGACATATCTACCTTGGAAATCGACTTTGTCCAAAGATAATCCTAAGTCTTCAGCTAATCCTTCAACGACTTCAAATCCCATATTATGTCTTGTTCCGACATAATCAAGACCAAAATTTCCTAATCCTGCTATTATTTTCATAATTCAACCCTCAATGCTGAATAATTATATCAAAGGGAAATAAATATAGTTCATATTAGGGATTTCATAGAAGATGATAATGCGTATACCTTTTATATATATTCATAAACTAGTTTTATAATTTAATAATGATTTAGGAGGAATTGAGATGGAAGAGAAAAAAGAATCTTTAATAAAGTCTTTTATGAGTGGTCTTCTCGGTGGATTATTCTCATTAACTCCTATGGGAAACTATGGAGTTTTATATACTTCTGGATTCTTAAATAACAGCCTTACCAAAAAGCCGAAGATAAGATGGATTTGGTGTGCTTTATTAGCTGTTTTAGGATTGATCATTGGAACTTTACCAAGATTGATAATGGGTGTTAATTATCTTGAAGATAAATTTCCATTGGCAACATTTTTATTGTTTGGAATTGCAAGCTTAGGTCTTATCATCGCTTCTTTGATAAAAGAGTTTAAGAAGAAAGACAAAACAACATTAGAAAATATACTGTTTCCAACTTTACTCATTGTTGGAATGGCAATATCTTTTGTTATGACTTTCTTTTTGAATAAGAGTAGCAATCAACCTCTGATAGAAAATGAATATTTGTCTTGTTTGGTGTTTGGATTTGTTATGGGATTTGCAGTACTAATCCCAGGATTACCTATTCATTCAATATCTAACATTTTTGGTATGTCTTCGACATTAGAAACAATAATGATTAATATTCCTGATAAAGTTGAAATAACAAAATCTATTGGATTGATTGCAATTATGATTATTGGAATGCTGCTAAATTTAATAGTGTTTTATTATTCTTATAAAAAATTATTTAGTATTGTTAAGGATTATATTGGCGGATTATTTATAGGTTTGATGTTAGGATCGATTATAGGGAGTTATTTTGGACATGGTGAATTTATCGATTCGTCCATTCCACCTGAATATACACAAGAAGTTAAATCTATAACTTTATGTGGATTCATCTTTGCTGGAATACTATTGTGCTTGATTCTAGTATTTGCCTTTTCTAATCTAAAGCATAAAGATGATGATATAAACGACAACACTTCTTTGTATGAACAAGATGGTAATAAGAATAAAAAGAAGAAATTCATATTTAATAGAGGGAGAAATCTATGAGTGTTTATAGACTTTCTAAGGATAGAACATTAATAAATTTATCAAATTCTATCTTTAAATATTTCGGAATCTCAGGTCCGCATCCGGATTCTTTTCCTGATGTTGATGAAGTCCTTCTAAATGATAAAAATAGAGGAAAGAAACTTTGTGTTTTGTTAATTGAAGGATGGAGTGAGTATGTTTATAAAAAAACAAAAAATAAATCGCCTTTTCTTCATTCAAAACAGCCTATTTCTTTAGAATCTGTTTATCCAACTTGTTCTTTTTGCAATAATGATGCTCTTCTTTATGGAACATATCCTTGCTATGAAGGAAGATTGGGAGAAGTTCAATATTTCTCTAAAACAGACCAGTATGTAAATATGGTAAATGAAGTAATTCAAGGCACATCTACTAGATCTTTTATTGTTCCTGATAAGTTCTATAAATCTAAATTAAATTTGTTGCAAAACATTTGTGTAATAAAAGGAAAAAAAGATACTGCTGTTTATTTGGATAGCCGTAAATATATTAATGCACAAGGGAAAATCAGTAGTGGTTTATTCTTCTCAGCTATAGAAGAAAAAATACAATCAAGCGGTGTTTCTTTCATTTTAGCGAGATGGTCACAATTGCAAAATGATATTCTAGAGAATGGATATCGTTCTTTTAAAACTAAAACTTCTATTCAAGTGCTGGATGAGTCTATAAAGACTTTGACTGAAAGAAATCCAGAGACTTTATTTATTGTGGTCGGTGATCATGGATCTGTTAAAACTTCTTGGATTGATATTAGAAAATATCCTGATTTTATAGATACTTTGGTCGAGCCTAGATTTTCTATCAGTCCTAGATTTGCTAGCTTTAGAGTTAAAGAAGGAAAGAAAGAAGAATTCGAAAAATGTTTTAGGACTCATTTTTCAAAATACTTTGAGCTTTATAATAAAGAACAAGTCTATAGAGAAAACATATTTGGATATGGTAGCAATCATGAATTATTCGATGAATTTATAGGTGATTATATTTTAATTTCTAAGGGGAAGAAATCTTTTACCGACGGATCATTTAAGACTCTTTATAAATATTATTATGGTGGAGTAACTAAGAAAGAAAAGAATATTGTACTTTCTTTTTTTAATAACAAGTAGATTTATCAATTTATTCTATTATTAAATTCAACTGGTAGTTTAATATTGAAAAGGGGAATTTAATTATGTCAGCTTTAAAGAAAACAATAAGGAAATAAAAAAGAGCACCGTTGAGGTGCTCTATTTATTTTCTAATGGCGGGACAACAGATTTTGCAGCTCAACCTCAGATTTGCTAGTATCTATCGCATTTATTTCTGTTTTCACTCCGAAGATGCTGATGTAAATTTTTATGAATCCGTCCTTGAATAGCTCGACCCTTTGGATGAATCTCGTGAAGAGGGCTTTCTTCTCCATGTCGGTGTCGTATGGCTTGTCGGCAAGTATCTCAAGGCTTGCCTCTATCTCCTGCTTAGTGAACTTCCTGTGTTGGACCTGAAGCTCTTCAACGTCATCCGAGCACTGCCCGAGATGACCGATAATCAGCTCGATGCGTTGGCTAATATCACGAGAGCCTATACCATCGAGAATCACATCAAAGAAAAGAAGGGCCCTGACCATAGGGTACTTGGGATGGGGAAATAGTGAACGAAAGAATTTGTTCCTCACATCATCCCCCCCATTTTTCTGATTTAGAATAGGCCTTACATTATTTGGTTTCAAAGCTCCATTTATCAGGCATTGCTATGAATCAAAAAAGTCCAAAAAATTGAAGGACTTTACTGTTCTTTAAAGCCTTTAATAAATTTGACAACTAAACCGCTTTCATGCTATTTTATTATCAGTATTTGAGTGAGGAAATACATTATGGGTAAAAAAATATCGCTGATAGCCATGCTGACGGGAGTGGCTTGTTTGACTGGTTGTTCGGCCTCGAACAACGGCCCTAGCTCCGTCGTAGATCAGACGCCTGCCAGGCTTGCTCACATCCAATTCGATGGAAAATATGTGCAAACATACACAAACACGTGCCCAATCGCCTTCGATTCTTGGAAAATGGATGAGCAGTTCTTGACTGTGGAAGGAAGATTCCTTGCAAAAGGAATCAAGGACGAGGCTATCAATTTAGATTTGCTGCAGGAAGAACTTAACAAAGAATCACTCCCCTATGTCATGTCGGAATACGACATTCAGTCTGCACATGACAAGCCTATATATTCAAATAATGAGAACACATCATGGGAATTGCTTGAAGTAGGGGAAGAAAATTGTGTCTCCTTCCAATTCAGTATCGATATTTCTCCGATAACTTCTCAAGAAAGAAAAATTGGAGAATTAATTTTGAGAGGCGATTTCTATGTAAATCATTCTTTCACTATAGAGGAGGATAAACTAAATGATTAGCTTATTATGCTTGGCCGCTGCCACGTTAGTTGGTAACTCACCGGCGATTTCACCTATTCCGCATCCGGAAGACTCAATCGTCAAATTTGTCTCTAACAATTTTTCAACATTCGTAAGCAAATACAACGAGACGCATGAGGATGATCTTGTTGCCACTAAACTGATTAGAACCAGAGAGATCACCTTGTCAGATGATGTAAAGGGATATTACTTTGATTTCGACCAGGGATACATGGTCGCCACCTCGGACTATGATATCCGCTCGATTAGCAATTTTGATTTGTCTTTCGAGAGCGACCTATTTTCAACGGACAGCGTCTATTTCAGCGGAACGGCATTCTATGATTCGAACGGAGTTGAATATCGCACTTCCGACGACGAAATTCTAACCACAAAGTTAGGAACTCCCGCCACCACAAAATCCTCACCGGCAACAAACCAGAATGATGGAAAAATCACAAGCGATGATATCGGTAGCTATATTTCATCCAATTATTCCGGATACACCATTGTCGATGAGAAATATATTCCATACTATGATTACATCGGACAATTTGATACAAGTGTCTATATAAAGAAGCATCCTAGTGGTGGGTATTCTTCTGAGGGTAACTGTGTCTTGAACGCGACCTACAGCATGCTCCACAACATGGGCAAGAGATATAGGAACAGGGAATTCTACTTTTCCGATTATTATGTGGATTATTCCGGAGATAGACTGATTCACGATGCTCATTATTCATCTAGAAATAACGCAAATGGCTGGATGCCAAACACTTTCAGAATTGAGGGCACGCCAAACAATAATAAAGTAGCTATCGAGTGCATGTCTGACTTATACCTACGCCTCAGAGAAAGAGCCATCAGTTCTTATGGCTACAATGAAGAAGGCATGTATCTTACTGATGTCAAAAACATGGCCATGGATGTCGATGGATGGTACGGATATGACACGACATTTAGAGACACCAAGAACTTCGACATAGTCAAGGAAATGGTGGATGACAACATTCCTTTGGTAGTAGGAACGACTGGTTCTATCACCTATGACAACCATGCGATGTCGGTGAATGGATACATCAAAATGCAGAAGACCTCCGGATGGTGGATTTTCACATCGACGGACACCAAATGGATCTTGGCGGTCGATGACGGGCACCAGGACAGTCATTCATGGGGCGGAGAAAAGCAGAGACGGTTCTATGACCCAAATAAAAAAGGCGGAGCCGACTTCGTCTACGCCGACAGAAATACAATCGAGTTTTCTTTCTGCTAGATTCCAGACATGCCCACCATCGAATTCTCAGCCCTCGGTCTCAGACTCTATCTGAACACCCTGAACGGAAACGTATCGGATGACTTGAAGGAAATCGAGTCCGGAGATTTTGTAATCACACCGGATGCTCAAAAGGCTTTCCATCCTACAGCCTATTCATTCTTCCTGAACATATCCGACTCCTGCAATCTGCGCTGTTCCTACTGTTTCAACGAGAGCAAAAAGAACAGACTGATGACCGCTGAGGATGCATGCCTGTGACACGTTCTTCAGTCTGTTTCCTGATGGAGAAAAATATTTCATAGACATGTCAGGAAAAGGGGAGCCTCTCCTTAACCGTGAGGTGATAAGTTCCGTCGCTCTCTATTGTAAAAAGAAGAGCGATGAACTGCATTGCGAGGTTCTTCCCATGCTCGTCTGCAACGGCACACTCCTCACACAGGAGAATGTAAGGTTCCTTCAGAAATCCGGAGTCCTTTTCGGTGTCAGTTTGGACGGTCCCAAAAGCATCCATGACCTGTACAGGAAGGATTCTTCCGGGAAAGGAACATTCGACAGAATCATCGAAAATGTCCTAGCCATCGAGCATAGGGAATATGTGGGATGCGCCGCCACGCTGACGAATGCCGTTTTCCCCCTGACAGAAACGATAGACTATCTGTCCACCATATTCTCGACCCTTTCGTTCAGGCTATGCAGAAGCCCGCTGTATGGGATATCCTCGAAATCCGTCGAACTATGGAAGAAGGAGTACACAAGGCTTGCCGAGAGGCTCAAAAAGGATATCGATGCATCGGACGAAAGAATCTTTCTGTGCCTGATGAACGGCGATGACCTATTCGGAAGATATCTCTGCCGTATGTTCGGAAACTCCAGGACCCTGAACAGATGCGACGGCCTAATAACCCGCTTCACCTATGACATGGACGGAAAGATTTACGGATGCCCTGCCTCGTCCGGCATCGGTTCTTTTGAGGTGTCAGCAGATACGATACACGACAAGCAGAAAGAGGAACTGACCAGACAGGTCAATGAGTGCTGGGGATGCCCGTATAAGTTCTACTGCGGCGGGGAGTGCAAACTGGAGACCTCGTTCTACGGCCATGTGAACAGGAACAACTGCGAGCTCAAGACACACCTTATCAGACTCGCGACCTGCCTAAAGATATATTGCCTGAGGAACAACCGGGACCTCTTCGTAAGGCTGAATGGTTTCTGTAAGGAGAAGAAGGCCCGCTACAGGCTGGATCCTGAGCTCAGGAAGTTCTGTGAGGATCACAAGGATCTGACGTTCAGCGAGGCCAAGGTCGAATTCGACAGGCTGATGAGAAGGTACTGATTCGGAATCGAGCTATATAAATTGGCAGGTTTGCCCTACTGCCATAATAAAAAAAAGCCTTGGTTTGCACAGGTGACCTGGCAAATGGTGTCTTGTGATATAATTAACCTTGGTCAGCAAAGATCTAACAATTAGGCAATTCGGTGAGTCAACAAGACGCTAAGAACTGTGGTGGTTCCCTCTTGTTGACCCACCGAATTCCGAACCACCACATATGAAAACCGACAACAACAACGAAAGCTTTTCAAAAGCGGATCTTTTGAATTTGGAGTCCTTTTACGATAATACGAAATACGAATGGTACGTTGCCAAGCACAGAAGGCCTTCTCCGGCTGAGCTTAGCCTTGTCAACAACCTTTCGATTGAATGCTGTCTTCACTGCGGAGGAACACATTTCAAGAAATCAGGTTACTACAGCAATGGAACAAGAAGATATCGTTGCCTTGACTGTGGAAGAGTGTTCTCCCCGCTTACTGGAACTGTGTTTGATGCACACAAGATTCCCGTATCCGAATGGATCGAATACATGATTCACCTTTTCGAGTTCCATTCCCTTTCCAGTTCAGCCAGAGACAACAGAAATGCGAAAATGACGGGAAAATACTGGATTTCCAAGGTCTTTGCCATCCTTTCGGACTGCCAGAAGAATATTGTTCTGTCAGGGAAAGTCTATCTGGATGAGACGTATTTCTCGGTCATGCCAAAAGATCAGACGAAGAAGCACGACGGAAAACATTACAGAGGGCTTTCCCGGAACAAAATCTGTGTCGTGACTGCAACGGACGGAGTCAACGTCTTCCTTGCAGTCCGCGGGAGGGCAAAGCCGTCACGAGCAAGAATTCTTAAGGCATTCGAAGGACACATGAAGAACGGCTCCGTGCTGATCCATGACGGAGAGAACAGTCATAAGATTCTGACTGAGGCTTTCGGGTTGACCGAAGAAGTGCACACGACAAAGGAGACGCGAAACCTTTCAGACGATGACAATCCGATGGAACCGATAAACGCAGTCCATCGAAACCTGAAGCGGTTCATGAGAGAACATCCAGCATATGACAGGGATGATCTTCAGGACTGGCTGAATCTGTTTTGGTTTATCTATACAAATCGTGGAATTCCAATGGATGACAAGGTGAAAAAGTTGCTTCAGATGGCGATTTTGACACATAAAGTGATCAGATTTCGTGAGGTCTTTGCTAAAAAAGCCGATAAGTAAGGGATTTATCAGGTCACCTGTGCAAACCAAGGCTTAAAAATAATTATCATTTGCACGATCCTGTGTCAACAGGCAATGTCTCTTTTTCCTAAGAACAATGGAGCTGACATATATCGACTTGTATATAATCTGACCAGTGGAAGGACGTTGAGCAACATTCAGATAGGATAAATATTCAAGAAAGGCAAAAGCAGATGAAACACTATTTTGCAGGTTCTTCTTACCAAACCTATTTGCAGCTTTTAATTTGTCGTTCTGAAGCGTCGATATATTGTGAATAATCCAATCGGTCATCGTATTGGAAGGTAAATTCAAAAAGTAGGAGACAGCCTCTTCTTTGGATAAATTATCGGAGCTAAAAAAGCAGAAGTTCTTAAAATAGCTTAAATAAGAACTTTGGCTTCTTTTTGTCAGTCCATATTCGTCCAAATATTCACGAAAACTTTCTAAATTAACATTCATTATTTCATCCTCCAGTTTATCCAGTGCTTAATTAGAACCAGATTCTTTGGATGATAATGAAAATTACCCCCCCCCGCACAGTTCAGTGATTTTATGAACTATATTGCGAGGAGAGGCAAGTTTCTTAAACTTTATTATTCTAAACAATTCCATGTTTAATTTCAAGAAAAAAGGACTCACTATTTCTAGTGAATCCTCTTTGTTTATCAGCCTTTCTTGCTTCTATCAGGAAGCTGGGCTGTTATTACGAACCCCCACCTATAGGCGGTAAGTGTTCGTATTGTACGCTGATGGCGGAGCAATAGAGATTCGAACTCTAGCAGGGATTGCTCCCTCTACGTCCTTAGCAGGGACGCCCCTTGAGCCAGCTTGGGTATTGCTCCAATGCTTTTAAAGCTTATCAATTATGAACCATTATGAAATCTATTTCAAGTAAAAAATAAACATATGGTAAAAAACCACATACAAGATAAATAAATTTACTGAATAGAAAGGAGTGTATATCTTTATCCAATAATAATTTATAGTATGTTTATGATTCAAGGAAGACATTATTAATTAAAGGAATAGAGATTATTTCATGCAGAAATATCTTTGAGATGCTAAATAAATTTATGAAGGAGTTGGTGGTGTTTTTGTCGAATTGATTTTTAAGTCTTTTAAAGACTTTGAATATAAAGATACGAATTTACTTTTCAACTATCAATAGAATCAAATCTTTAAAAATAATGCTTGACATTTAATTCTAAGATGATAAAATGACAATCCTGCTTTGAAGACGACACACTGACTGAGTTAGTGATAACCGAAACTTCCAATATTCCAGGCAAAACTTATTAGAAGTTTTTAGCACCTTCAAAGCAGGATAGAGTTCAATACTAGCCAATACTAGAAGAGGAGGTAAGATATGAGAAGATTCATTAAGTTTATTGAAAGACTCGTCTCTTTGGATTTTGCAAACATTGCTTCAACATTTGCAAATCTTCCAAACAGATTGATGTAACAAGTTCTAGTCGATAAAATCTAAAAAAATAGTAGATATAGTATCTATTGTAATATTCAGAATTCGATTGACTATTAAAAACTGCTCCCTATGTGTGTAGGAGCAGCTTTTTAATTTTTCCCTTAGCCGTTTAGTCCGAAATAGATATAGTTAAAATGATCATACTGACCTTGTTCGCCAAATCTTATTCTTATCTTTCCTTTCACTAAGTCGCTAAATGTTTTAATCTTTTAGTTTGGATAACAAAATTTTAATATTAAATTTAGAAAAAAGCCAAACGAATTGGCTTTTTTCTCGTGTTTTAATGTCGGTACGATAAGAGTCTTATCTCTTCATTTGTGGCTTTGTCTGACTTTAATGTTATCTCCGCCATCTCATGACCAAACTCAACTGCCTCTTTTAAGGAGCATCCTTCAGTAAATTTATCAATGACTCCGGCAAATAAGGAATCTCCACTGCCGGTAGTGTTCTTTATGTTTATTGCCGGTTCTACTTCAACTCTTTCAATCACTTTATTGTTCTCACCAATATAAATATCTTGAGGTCCATGAGTGATTACCACATTCTTTATTCCTTTTTTGAATAAAGATTTGATCAATTCTTCTCCTTCCAGATTTTCATCGGACAACGATTGTCCTTCATGGAAGTTCCCTTTTAGTAAAGTTATTTGATTGAGATATGGTTTAAGTCTTTGTGCTTTGGCAGGAGAAATGCATTCGCATAAAATCTTCTTATGCTTAAAAGTCTTGAATATATAGTCTATTGTTTCTTGAATTAGATTTGTGTCTATAGCTATATATTCATATCCTTCTATTATCGGCTTTAAAGATTCTAGGTATTCAGGACTTAAATCGGAGATGATTCTGTTATCGCATAAGGCTAAAGCCATATCGTGATTTGAATCGTTTATAGCTATATACGTAGAAGTTGGTAAGTTAGATTTAGGACAATAGACATTCATTCCTAAATTTGCTAAACCTTTCTTCATCTTGATTCCTAAATCATCTTCACCTATAGCTGTTATAAAAGGGCAGTAATTTCCTAAGAAAGCTAAGTTCTCAGCAACATTTCTCATGACTCCACCGAATGAAACAGCTAAAGTTCCTATGTTTGAAACACCAGGAATAAGTTTATCTCTAGAATCTCCGATATAGTCGATATTTGATCCACCGATCAATATGAGTTTCTTGTTAGACATGAGAAATTATTTAAGCTTTGAATATTCAGCTGCTATTTGAGCACCGAGCTTAGCGTTGTTCAAAACTAAATGAATGTTGGCTTCCAAAGATTCACCACCAGTCAATTCGACAATTCTCTTGAGCAAGAAAGGAGTCTCATCCTTTCCATGGATTCCTAAGGCTTCCATTTCTTGTTGAGCCTTATCTATAGCTTTGTCTATAATCTTTTCATCCATAGAATACTCTTCTGGAATAGGATTGCAAATCAAAGCTCCACCATCTAGTTTGTATTCTCTCTTAGCCTTTACTATTTTTGCTATTTCCAAAGGTGATTGAGCATTGTAATCAGGCTTGTATGTGCTAGTTCTTGTATAGAAGCGAGGCAATGTTTCGCTTTGATAAGAGATTACAGGAACACCTTTTGTTTCCAAATATTCCAAAGTTAAAGGCAAGTCCAATATAGCTTTAGGTCCAGCACAAATGACTGTGACATTTGTCTTTCCTAATTCATCTAAGTCAGCACTTATATCAAAAGTCTTTGTTGCACCTCTTTGACATCCACCTATTCCACCTGTGACAAAGAAATTGATTCCAGCCAAATTTGCAAAAATCATAGTAGCAGAAACGGTTGTTGCACCCCATAATTTCATAGCGGTGACGATAGGAATATCTCTTCTAGAGACTTTGATAATTCCTTTCTTCTTTCCAAATTCTTCGATTTCATCAGGTGTCATACCGATGATGGGTTCACCTTCAATGATTCCTATAGTGGCGGGAACTGCACCATTATCTCTTACAGTTTTTTCTACAGCCAAAGCACATTCGACATTTCTTGGATATGGCATTCCATGAGAAATGATAGTAGATTCTAAAGCGACAACAGGTTTTCCTTCTTGGATAGCCTTCAAAACCTCAGGGTTGATTTTCATTTTAAAGCCTCTCTTTTTTCCAAAAGAGAATTATAGATAAAAGGAAGTATTTATTCTATATAAGAATAGATTTTGAAAGTCTTTTCTAAAAATACAAACTAATTATTATTCTTCTTAACCAAACAATCAGCACATGTACAGTAAAGAACAGTTCTTTTGTAGTCGAGCTCACAACCGTGTTCTTGTTGAACATGATCATAGAATGTTTCTAGTTGTGTGCATTTTAAAGGAATTATCTTTCCACACTCCAAACAGACCATTCTTCCGTTTGAATATCCAACTTCATCTAAAACGATATAACGAAACAAGGATTTCTTTCCGTCAGATGATGATATTCTTGCTACTTTTCCTTCTTCTGCTAATTTATCTAAGAATCTATATACCGTGGGGTATGAGATATGAATGTCTAGTTTTTCTAAATCACTTATCAAATCACTGACTGATTGGAATTCGTTTTTCTTACTTTTGAGGACTTCTAATAATAGTCTTTTTTGCTTTGTAGTATATGAAGCCATAATAGTCCTCCTTTCTTTTCTCTTATTATACGAAAATTTATATCAAGCGTTAAACATTATAATAAATGAAAGACAAAAATGAATGGAAAATTAGTCTTTTATAAGCGTTATATAAGTTGCAAAAAACATAGATAACCACTATATTTTTCTTGCATTTATTTTTAATAATTGCTATTCTAACAATAGAGGTGAAAAGAAAATGGTCACAAAAGATTTAATCGATGATGTAGCTTCAAAAGCTCGTCTTTCTAAAAAAGAAGCTGAAGCAGCTATTAATGCTGTATTTGCCGGTATTACTGACGGACTTATCAACGATCCTGAACATAAGGTTCTTGTCTCTGGATTTGGAATTTTTGAAGTAAAAGAGACCAAAGCCAGAAAAGGCGTTAACCCTGCAACTCAAGAAGCGATTGAGATTCCTTCATCCAAGAGAGTTTCTTTCCGTGTCTCTAAGACTCTCAAAGAAGCAGTTAAGTAATTTAAGTAAAATAAAAAAGAGCCATTTGGCTCTTTTTTAGTCTTGTTTTTATTTGTCTTCTAATTTCATTTGCTGCTCGTCATGTTTCTTTTGATACATATAAAGAGCAAATGAGATAGCAAATCCAACAATCAATAAGCCGATTCCTAAGGATAAATCAATAGGCATAGAGACAGCGTTTGGATAATTTGTACTTTTGTCTACTACACCAGCCCAAATCTGATAAACCTCATATACATCGCTGTTGAAGAAGATCGATATGATTGCTCCAGCAGACAAACCTACAATAGCGAAGAAAGTTGTTTTTCTAGATTTTTCAAATAATTTATTTAAAAATTTTGAAGTTAAGAATAATCCAACTAAGAATCCAACAATCAATGCTGCATATATTCCAAAGATTTTAGGATTTTGTTTCCAATACTCTAGATGGAATGAACCCATCAAAGCATTAAAGTATCCTATCATCATCAAGAAAGCTGAGGCTGATAGTCCAGGAACTACTTGAGTTATACTAACGACAAATCCTATGATTAAGAATACTATATACTCCCACCATTCTATTGTAGCAAAGGCGGTTCCATCATTTCCGTTTCCAGTCAATAGTGTCACACAGACTGATAACACGATAGGAATTAGGAATCCAATTATCAACAATGAGATTCTAAGAGGTGTTTTCTTCTCACCTTTTATTTCATCGTTGACAGCAGGGAAAGCACCTATCATCAAACCGGCAAACAAGCAAATGATAGCAAAAGGAATGTAATTCAATGCTGCTTGTACTCCAAAAAATCCACCGATGAATCCTATGATTGCTCCTATGACAACAGGAAGCAAATACAAGAAGCAATTCTTAAATTTTTTGAATAGATTCGATACAGCATTCAACAACTTGTCGTAAATTTTAAAGATAATTGTTATTGTGGCACCGGATATTCCAGGAACAATAACAGCTAATCCAACAAAGAATCCAACCAAACAGTTTTTTAACCACTCCTTGGTATTTTTTGGAGGGGCAATCTGAGTTTCAACTTCAGATGTCTGATCTTCTGGCTTTTTTTTATTTTCCATACAATTCATTGACCTCTTTTTTGAACAACAAAGTAGTTTATATAATTCTTATAAAGACTTTTCAACTATAATTAACTATATTCATTCATAACCAAGGAGGCATTTATGGAACTAAATTTTAAAGATTTGAACTGGAGATCCATATTTTTGAAGAGATATAAAGGACTTGGACTTACAGAAAGTGATGCCATGGTTATTTTGATGGCTGATGAAGTGATGCAGATGGATGGGGAAATACCAGTTACGGCTGACGCATTATCACAGTATATGTCTTTATCCAAAGAAACTATTGATGATTGTTTATTGAGATTGATGGACAAGAAGTATGTCGCATATAGCCCTAAAGGAGATCTAACTTTACAGCCTCTTTTTAGTAAATTGTTCGATGATTTCAAAAAAGATATAGTCTTATCTTCTGACTCTCGTTCCCAAAAGAAAATTGATGATGCTTATGCCTTCTTCCAAAAAGAGATGGGAAGACCATTGACACCATTGGAAGTCGATAAGATAAATGGATGGTTAGGTGAAGGTGCTACTGTATCTATGATGCAGGAAGCATATGCAAATATTCAATCCAAGCAAAAAAGAGTTACTTTTCCTAGATTAGAAAAAGAAATTTTGCGTTTAGAAAAAGAAAAAGATATTAACAAAGAAGGTTATACTGCAAGGGATGATGCGCATAGATCTAATGAGTTACCTAAGATTATCTCTCACGATTGGTTGAACGATGACTAGACAAGAAAAAGCAGATCAGGTAAAGAATTTCTTAGATGATAGATTTGGTCTTGTCGATTGTTTTTTAAAGCATAAGACAGATCAGGAGTTTTTGATTGCAGTTATGCTTTCTGCTCAGTCTAACGACAAGTCAGTTAATAAAGTGACTCCGATATTATTTGATAAGTATAAAGACTTAGCTGCTTTATCTAAAGCCAACGTCGATGATGTCATCAGTATTATCAAACCGGTAGGATTAGCAAAAACCAAAGCTAGTCACATAATTGAAGCATCTAAAATTATTGTCGATAAATATGATGGTCAAATTCCAAAAGATAGAGAAGTTTTGATGACACTTCCTGGTGTTGGATTTAAAACATCGGGAGTGGTCTTAGGCGAGTTATATAATTTTCCTTATCTACCAGTGGATACACATGTAGAAAGAGTATCTAAGTTTTTAGGCCTTGTCGATAAAGATTTAAGACCAGAACAAATAGAATTAAAATTAGAAAAGTTATTTAAAAATAGCTGTCTAATCAATACTCATAGACAGTTGATAATGTTAGGTAGAACGATATTGACAGCTAAGAATCCAAAGTTAGATGAACTACCTTTCTCTTGGATTAAGAAGAGTTAGAGTTTTGGATTATCAGGATCTAATTGAGAATTAAAATAAGCTTTGTCTATAGCATCCAATATATATAGTCTAGGTGTAAAACCTTGTTTGATTAGAATTCCGTTTTCTATAAAGAAATCTCTTTTAAATCCTTGATGGGATTTTTCTTTTAATATTCTATCTACTATGAAATGCGCATCTAACAAATAAACTTCGTTTCTTTGAGTGAATGATACGACAAAAAATCCTATTCCACCTAGTTTTAAGACTAAATCTAGATGAGTCACTTGTTGAGGTCTTATGTTTTGAAAGTGAAGAGTGTCTTCCTTAGTCTCTTTGCATTCGAAATCGATGTATTTAGATCGATAAACTCCAACAAAATCAGTTGTTGATTTTTGATCAAAATGAGCCTCGATAATCTTATTTGGATTAGACTTGTCAACTTTATATACTCTAATAGGAGTTGGTCTTTTATAAATAGAAGCTATTCCAAGATTTCTATAATAGTCACAGGATTTGATTACATCGTTTTCCAAATGCATTCCCATGTTGGCTCTATCAGCTAGACCATTTCTTTTTCTTTTGATGATTCCTTCTTTTTTCTCATCTTTTACAACTTCTTCATAAGTCTTTCCGTTAGGATACTTGATCGTCATGATAAGTAATCCTCAATGGCTTTGTTGAAATCTTTAGAAGATACATCTTTTCCATTACACAAATCATCTATAAATGGCTTGGATATAATGAAGAAATCTTTTGAAGTTAGAAGATTCTTCTTGAATTCGCGTAATGTTATATCAGGTCTTTTTATCACTTGAATGAATAAATTCATCAAGTTTTCAGCATCATACAAAGGATCGTGTGCGTGCTGTAAATTCTTGGCTTCATAAATTTCTAGAAGCTTAGGTTGTGAGAACGTCATATGTCTTTCGTCATGAACGAATCTAGAGACGAATGCCTGCATGTCGAACCAGTTTCTTTTTATATGGTCATAAAAGTCTTGACATAATTGATCGTTGGCTCTTATCTTGGATTGATAGAGCATATTTAAGTCTTGGTTTCCGAAAGTAATATATACTTTCTTTCCAGTGCATTTAGTGAATGTCATAAGTTCAACTAACGCTTTATGGAAGGTGATACCTTCTGTCTTCAATCTTTCGTCAGTTATACCGGTCAGAACAGTGACAACACCACCTACAGGATTTTGAGGTTTTATCAATCTCTTGATAACCTGAATCTTTTTTCCTGGCAAAGGCAATAAATCGGGTCCACAAAAATACTTGCATGCTCCTATTGCAATAGTTTCATGTGATAATTGAGTTCCTTCTAAATCTAGAAAGACTAATTCTCTAGGTTCTCCGATTTCTTCTTTTAAAAGGCGCATAATAATCCTTAAGATAATTTCCAAATATCTTCTATTTTGTCTTCTTCAACCTTTGGTGGCTCGTATTGTTTTGCTATTTCATCAGTCTTTTTCAATATGTTCATCAAATGCATACCTTCGGAAGGTCCTAATGACTTAAGCCACATTGTGAATACTTCTACAATAGCATCTGTTTCTTTTTTGTATTTTTCCAATCCAGCGGGTGTAATCTTTACGAAAACTTGTCTTCTATTAGTTTTATCAGTATCTCTAGTAATCAATCCTTCCTTCTCCATATTTCTAAGGTTCGCTGCTACATTAGGTCTGGATAAATTCAACTCACTAGAGATGTCCGAAGGATGACATAACCCTCCTGAATTGACTAGAAGCAATAGTATTCTTCCATCTGATTTGATGAAATTAATAAGAGAATTGAACATTCCATGATTGTAGACGTCTAAGAGGTAAGAAAAGAATGCAAATATATCCTTATCTACTCCATCAAGTCTTTTTAAAGCGGGAGAATTTTCGATGGATTTTTCTTTTTTGTTGTCCATTTTGTTTTATCCTTTCCTGTCGTTTATCAAAAGGCATAGATTATTATTTTAATAATAATTCAAAGATTGAATTATTTCAACTTTTGAGGTTGGTTATGGCTATAAAAATACTTTCAAAATGGGTGTTTTCTATAAATCTTGATATTTAATCTTATTTATATATTGTATTTTTTGCTATTTTATGGTATTTTCACCAAGCATGTCCAAAGCTACATGCAATGCACACGAATATGGATTTTGCCGACTAGTCCTTAAAATGCAGGACTTATACGAATCTTATAAGTCTGTTACACAAACATTCTAGACCTTACAAAGAAACTGTATTAATGCGTTTTCTGGGTTGGCAGTACGGAAGTATTCGGAGGTATAACAAAAAATGGAGGGTTTTTAAAAACCATGAGTGAAGAAGTTAAAGTAGAAGCTCCAGTCGAGTCTGCACCCGCTGCTGAGCAACCCAAAGCTGATTTGATGTCAAAGACTATCCACAAGGATAGTGATCCTGTTGTTTCTGTTAAGGAACTCATTGCCGTCGGTGCCCATTATGGTCACCAAGCACGTCGCTGGAATCCTAACATGAAGCCTTACATCTATGGTAAGAAGAACAACTTGCACATCCTCGATTTGAACAAGTCTGTCGATTTGATTCAAAAGGCTTATGTGGCTCTTAAGAAGATTGTTGAACAAGGTGGAAAGGTTCTCTTCGTTGGAACTAAGCCTGTCGCCAAGGAAACTGTCTTGAATGAGGCTACTCGTTCTGGCTGCTTCTATGTCAACAATCGTTGGTTGGGTGGAACCTTGACTAACTTCGATATCATATACAAACGTATCAAGCTCTTGAAGGAACTTGATGAAGCTACTGAGAGTGGACAACTCGACAAGCTTTCCAAGAAGGATGCTATTGCCAAGGGCAAGGAACGTGATCGCTTGAGCTCACTTCTCGGTGGTATCAAGGAAATGAGAAAGAGACCTGACGCTATCGTCGTGGTCGATTCTAACTGGGAGCACAACGCTGTCCATGAAGCCAAGTTGCTTCACATTCACACCTTTGGACTCATCGATACTAACTGTGAGCCTTCAGATGTAGAATTCCCTATTCCTGTGAACGTTGATGGACCTGAGTCTGTCAAGCTCATCATTGGATTGCTCGCCGATGCCGTTGTCGCTGCTAAGGGTGGAGAAGCTGCTTATGCTTACCAAGCCGATGCTGCTGATGCCGGAAATATGGAGAGCTTCATCCCTGAGGATTTGAGCAAGTATCAATTCAGCCAGGACGATTTGAAGGTTGTCCACGCTAAGATTCGTGAAGATATCTTCGCTGCTAAGCGTAAGGGCAAGAAGCGTCGTAAGAAAGCTAGCAAGAAGTTTGTAAAGCGTCCTAATGGTGGAAATCATGGACCTAAGGATGAAAATCGTGGAGAGAAGGCTCAAGAGGCTCCTAAGGCCACTGAAGCTGCTCCTAGCGAGAAGACTGAAGCTAAGCCTGTAACTGAGGAGACTAAATAACCGTGTCATCTGCACAAATCGAATTAATTAAGCAGCTCAGAGACCGCACTGGTGCCGGACTCATGGACTGCAAAAAGGCTATTGTCGCTTGCGAGAATGATGTCGAGAAGGCTATTGTCTGGCTTCGTGAGAAGGGCTTGAGCAAGGTTGCTAAGAAGGCCAACCGTGTTGCAGCCGAAGGAAAGAGCTGGATTGAAGAGTCTGGTGATGATGCCGTTATCTTCGAAGTCAACTCCGAGACTGACTTTGTCTCTGAATCACCTGCTTTCGGTGATTTGGTCAAAGAAATTGGAAAAGTTTTGATTGAAAAGAAACCCGCCACTTTGGAAGAAGCCACTGAAATGGTTTCTAGCATTTGTGCTGACGGAACCATGCGTATGGGTGAGAAGATAGTTCTCCGCCGCTTGAAGTGGATTCACAAGAGTGCCGGTGAGAACATCGGAACCTACATCCATATGAAGGGTAAGATTGCAGTTGCTGTTGTATTGAAGAGTGGCGATAAAGCTTTTGCTGATGATATCGCTGTTTCTCTTTGCTCCAGTCTTCCTACCTACATTTTCGAGTCAGAGATTCCTGCCGAAGTTGTAAAGAAGGAAACTGAAATTGAAATCGAAGCCTCCAAAGCTGATCCTAAGTTTGCTAGCAAACCTCAAGCAATCCAAGAAAAGATTGTCGAGGGACGTGTTAGAAAGAACCTCAACTCTCAAGTCTTCGTCGATCAAGAATTCATCTTGGATACTTCCAAGATTGTAGGACAAGTCTTGAAAGAGCATGGAGCTGAAATCGTCTCTACAGTTCGTTTCACCACTGGTGAAGGAATTGAAAAGGCTCAATCCGACTTTGCTGCCGAAGTTGCTGCACAACTCAACAACAAGTAATTTATTGAATTTGTAACAAGGCACGCCTATGTGTGCCTTGTTTTTTGAAAGAGGGTTATATGGAAATAAAATATAAACGTGTATTGCTTAAAATCTCTGGCGAAGCTTTGGAAGACAGCGAGAATCATTCGATATTCTCAAAAGAGAAGATGGTAGGAATAGCTGAACAAGTTAAAATTCTTCACTCTGCTGGGGTTCAGGTCTGTCTTGTTGTCGGGGCTGGAAATATCTGGAGAGGAAAATTGGCCGGATTATTAGGCTTAAATCCAGCTCAAGCAGATGATATGGGAATGATGGGTACAGTCATTAATGGATTAGGACTTAAGGGTGTATTAGAAAACAATGGATTGAAAGCACATGTTTTCTCTTCTATCCAAGTCGATAAATTTTGTGACTATTTTACACAAAGAGATGCTTTGAGAGCTTTGGACAATGGTGAAGTATGTATCTTTGTGGGTGGAACAGGAAATCCTTTCTTCACAACTGATTCATGTGCAGCTTTGAGAGCTTTAGAGACTAGTTGTGACGTCATCTTGATGGCAAAGAATGGTGTTGATGGAGTCTACACTGCCGATCCTAAGACTGATAAGTCGGCTAAGTTGATCAAGACTATAACTTATCATGAGATTCTTGATAAGAAATTGAAGGTCATGGATGCTACTGCTGCTGGATTATTGGAGGATTCCAATATTCAAATCAGGGTGTTCGAAATGAAACCAGAGAATTTCTTAAAGGTCATCACTGGTGATTCTATGGGAACATTGATCACAAAATAAGCAATTTAATTGCTTTTATTTGTGTTAATAATAGATACCTTTGTATCACTTATAAGTTTTTATTATATATTTCTATAGTAAGGAGAAATAATTATGGAAGAAAAAGAAGTATTAGATTCAGTTAAAACTGAAATGAATGAAGCTATCAATAAGCTTAAAGGATCTTTGGCTACCTTGAGAGCAGGTGCAGTCAATCCTAATGTCTTAGATAAGATCCGTGTTGATTATTATGGAGAAATGACTCCTATCAAGACTTTGGCAGCAGTTAGAGTTGAAGGTGGAACAGCCTTGGTTTTAAAGGTTTTCGATCCTTCTTCAGTAAAGTCTATCGAAGCTGCAATAGGAACATCAAACTTGGGTGTGAATCCTAATGTCAAAGGAAATGAGATTCGTCTTAATTTCCCACCCCTCTCTGGTGATCGTCGTAAGGAAATCATCAAGGAAGCTAAAGGATATTGTGACGATAATAAAGTCACAATCCGTGCTATTAGAAAGAATTGGATGGATAAGGTAAAGAAATCCGAAGAGTTCTCTGAGGATTTAGAGAAGCGTATCGATGCTGCTATTCAAAAGGAACACGATGCTGCTATCAAGACTATCGACTCCTTATACAAGGGTAAGGAACAGGAGCTTTCTAATATCTAGTGTCTGACAAAGATACAAAAAGTTTGAAGCATATTCTTTTTATTATGGATGGAAATGGCCGTTGGGCCAAGAAGAGATTGTTGCCTCGAACTGCAGGACATTTGGCAGGAGTAAAACGCATCAAAGAAATAGTTGATGAGTGTTTTTTGACCTATCAAATTCCATATGTTTCATTGTTTTGCTTCTCTAGTGAGAACTGGAATAGACCTGAAGCTGAAGTTTCCACTCTATTCAAATTATTAAAAGAATTCTTTTCTTCAAACATTGAAGATTTTAAATCTAAGGGTGTGAAGATTAGAGTTGTTGGAGACCTGGCCGATAAAAGAATACCGACTGATATTCTCAATACTATCAATGAAGCTATGGAAGAGACAAAAGAATTGAATAAGTACAACTTCACTGTCTTATTCAATTATGGTGGAAGACAAGATGTGGTTCAAGCTACTAAGAGATTTGCTTCTCTATATAAAGAAGGAAAAGTAGAATTGGATTCTTTGAATGTTAAATCGTTCGAAGATTATCTTTGGACTAAAGATTTGCCAGATGTCGATTTAATGGTTAGAACCTCTGGCGAGTTGAGAGTATCTAATTGTTATTTATATCAATTAGCTTATGCTGAAATGGAATTTCCAAAGACTTATTGGCCTGATTATTCGGTGAAATCATTGAAGGAATCCTTGGATGATTTCTACGGAAGAAATAGACGTTTCGGAGCAATAAAAGAATGAAAAAGTTATCGAAAAATACTGAACATTCAATGATTGTGAGAATAATCACTGGATTGATTTTAGGTTTAGTCTTGGGACCGGCTGGAATATTTGGTGGATGGTATCTGTTGGCAGTATCATTTGTTTTAGTTTTCTTTGCCGCCTATGAGATATTAGCTTTGCCTGGAAAAAAGCATTATAGTAAGTTCATATGGATTTGGACTTATGTTTGGATGTATGCAATGATTTATTGGACCTTCTTTAAAGAAGAAGATATAAGGAATGAATTATTTGCTGGCAACTTTTTCTCATTGAATAAAATTTATATCAGTATTTTCTCACTAGTCATTTATTTAATAGGTTTGTTTTGCTTCTCATTCTTATATGAAACATTTAGACTGGATGATGTTTTCTACTTGTTTACTATGGTCTTCATAGTATCGCTAGGATTCTATTCGATTATGTATTTAAGATATTATCCTACTGCTTTCTTAGATAAGACGGATCCTGCTGATATCACATTGACTTATAACTGGTCTATATCTTCTTCTATGTTGCTGTGGTTTTGTTTGTTTGGCGTTTGGTGTAGCGATATAGGAGCTTACTTTGTCGGTGTTTTATTCGGTAAGCATCCAATGAATCCTAGAGTATCTCCCCATAAAACATGGGAAGGATTCTTTGGTGGAGTTGTTCTTTCAATGATATTCACTTTGAGTTTCTCAGCGATATCGTGGTATTGTTTTAAAACTCCTTTGATCAAAACTGGTGGAGAAGCTCCTTTGGATGGATTGAGCTTTGAAAGCCAAAGTGGTTGGGGTTGGGGCTACATCTTACTCTTGTCTATAATTATTCCTATTATGGATAATATAGGTGGATTTATCTTCTCGGCAGTTAAAAGACATTTCAATGTTAAAGATTGGGGCTTTATTTTACCTGGTCATGGTGGCATAATTGATAGGTTTGATTCCATATTCGTCACCTGTTCTGTAGTAGCTATCTTGATATCATTTATTACTAATGGTTGGACATTCTTACAGCATTAATAACTGAATATAGGATTATTTAAAACTTAAAGGAAAAGAAAATTAAAGTATGGCAAAAAAGATTGTTTTATTAGGAGCGACTGGTTCTATAGGAACTCAGGCTTTGAGCTTGTTGAAAGATAATAGTGAATATGAGCTCGTAGGAATTACAGCCAACAAGAATGTTGATAAGTTGGTGGAGATAGTCAAAGAATTTCCAACTATAAAATTTGTTGGAATTGTTGCTGATTCTAAAGCTAAAGCTTTGAAAGAAGCTTTACCTGAGGTTGAAGTTTTATCTGGCAAATCTATAAACTTAACCATAATTGATGAGGCTGATCCTGATGTTGTCTTGAATTCAATTTTAGGATTTGATGGATTCTTACCTTCGCTTCATGCTTTGAAGAAGGATAAGATTCTTTTGTTAGCTAACAAAGAGACTTTGGTCGTGGGTGGAAACTTTATCAATGAGGTCTTAGCTCAAGGTCATGGAAAGTTGATTCCTATCGATTCTGAGCATGTAGCAGTTGCTAAATGTTTAGCTGAAGTTCCTCAAGACAAGAAAGTCAAAGAATTGTTTATCACAGCTTCTGGCGGTGCTTTGAGAGACTATCCTACTAAGGCTATCGGAACAGCTCCTATTCAAGCGGTGTTAGCTCATCCTACATGGAAGATGGGACCAAAGATCACTGTAGATAGTGCTACTATGGTGAATAAAGCATATGAAGTCATCGAAGCTTCTATGTTGTTCCATTATCCTTTGAAGGATATCAAGGCTGTTATCAATAGAGAATCTTTGATTCATGGCGGTGTTGTTTTAGAAGACGGAACTTCTATTTATGAATATTCTCCTAATACTATGCTCACACCTATCAAATATGCTTTGAGTCTTGGAACTGAGAAACGTCATGAATTGACTGACGAAGATAAAGAAGCAGTCAAGAATTTAAAGACTGAGGATATTGATAAGAACAGATATCCTATGTTCACATTCATTTTATCATTGGTCGGAAAATATCCTTCTCGTGCAGCAATTGTTGTAAATGCTGTGGATGAAGAAGCTGTAAATGCTTATTTAAACGGAGAGATTCGTTTCGGCGATGTCGAGACAATATTGAGAAAAGTTTCTTCTAGTGTCACTAGAGATAGCGATAACCCCAAGGAATTGAAAGATGTCTTGGATTTGGATGAAAAAGCTAGAGATGCAGCAGATAAGATTATCACTCTTTACGCTAATGCTTTGAAAGCTGGAAACAATCCTTCCGATATAGTAGCTAAACCTATTCGTGATGCTAATAGAAAACACGAAGAAGAAATCAAGGATGAGGTCGAGAAGAGAAAGGCCAAAAAAGCTTCTCGTTGGAAAAACGATCCTAAGAAAAAAGCCTTGCTCAAAGAACATGAAGCTGAGAAAGCTAAGAAAGAAAAGCAAGGATATCCTAGAAATGCCAAGGATGCGGTCAAGGAAAAGAAAGTCTATGTTAAGAGAGAGGACAAGAAGATTGATGATCGTAAGAAGGATGTTCAATCTTTCGGAGACTACATGGACAAGAAGAAGGATGATCATCAAGACTTCGGTAGAAGTGGAATCCGTGGAAAGAGACCTTATCGTAACACTCATGAAGTGAATACTTTCCATAAGAAGAGTGATCATTATGATCACGAGAAGAAATTCAATGGTGATCATAAGGATAGAGATGATAGACATTCGAAATTTGGTGGACACTCATTCCATAAGGCTAATGGAGGATTCCATTCAAGATCTAATGATTCTTATAAACCCAGTGGTGAATTCCATAAATCCTATAGGACTCATTCAGAAGGTGACGACAAGGAAAAGAAATCTTATTCATCTAAAAAACCATCATTTGGCCATTCATCCTTCAAAGGTGGGGAAAGACATTCATCATATAGAGGAAAGTCTTCATTCGGTGGAGACAAAAAGTCCTCTTATCGTGGTGGACACTTCGACAAAGCTCGTCAAGATAAACCACAAGGAGCTACCAAGAAGAGAACATTCCATACTGGAAGAAAGAACTTCAACCGCGGTAGATAATAAGTCAATTATTTGTATGAGATAAAAAGGAGGCAATTATGCAAATATTCATTAGTATCATAGTTTTCGTACTCGGGCTATGCTTTGTCATTTGCCTTCATGAGCTTGGCCATCTTTCGATGGCTAAGCTTTTTAAAGTTTATTGTGAAGAATATTCTATAGGATTTGGACCTAAAATCGTATCTATAAATCCCAAAGACAAGACTACAGGAAAACCACTATGGGAAACCACGGTCAATATTCGCTGTATTCCTTTAGGAGGATATGTTGCAATGGTCGGAGAAAGCGATGATGCTGCTTTGACTGAAGCTGGTATTCCACCAGTTCCAAAGGAAAGAACCTTCAGTGGTGTGAATCATGGAAAACAAGCAATTATCATGATTGCTGGAATCGTGATGAATGTCATCCTTTCTTTCTTCCTTTGCTTCATAGCTGATGCCTTTTGCCCACAACAGGATGTTTATACAAATAGAATTACTGTCGCCTCTGGCTCATATTTAGCTGATAGCGGCCTAACTACAGGTACTAGGATCGTATCAATAAAGAAAACATATCCTGATGATGTTCTCATCTATGACGGATTGGGAAACAAATGGACTGATGAAAAGATATTTAACCTTCCAGATAAAGATAAAGCTGCTATCGAACAGTCAAAGAATAGAGCTTTCAATACTGTAGATACATACTTTGATATTTCTAATGCGATGTTAGATGAAGTCTATTATAGAAATGAATCTGGCACGTATTATGAGCCTGTTGTATCAGTCGGTGATTCTCAAACTCATTTGTATTTATATCCTAGTAAGGATAGCAAAGAATTGACAGTGACTATTACTTATGCCGCTATGTATTCGACTAAGAATGATGATGGGTCATACGATGGTTCTAAGGTTATTGAAGTGAAAGTGAAGCCTGAGTTGAGCGATGCGACCAAAGGTTTGTACCATTATGAAGCTTTGGGTTTATCGCCTTATATGTCTTATTCACCTAAGCCATATAACAGAAATAGTTTCATAGATGGAGAAGGAACTCCAACTATAACTGGTCAATCATTTGCTAGAGCTTTAGGTCAAGCTTTTTATGATCAAGGCAATGGAATAGTTCAAACATTCCAAGCTTTAGGTGGATTATTTACTCCATCAGGATGGCAGAATGTCGGTGGAATTGTTTCTATATTTAGAACTACAGAGCAAGCTGTGTCTATTGGCCCCTTCTATGTATTCTACCTATGGGGTTTGATTTCAGTCAATATTGCGATTATGAACTTGATTCCATTCCCGGGTTTGGATGGATGGCAGTTACTATTGTGTATCATTGAATCTATTACTAGGAAACCAGCAAATAAGAAATTTAAGTCTTATGCTTCGATGATAGGATTAGGCGTTTTATTAGTCCTTGGAGTTGTGCTGATCGTATTAGATATAATTAGATGGGTTGGATAACAAGTGTTGAATAAAAAAAGACTAGTCTCGAAATTAAAGACTAGTCTTTTTGATTCTTATTTTATTTTTTAAGAAAATTATAAATTTAGGGATAAGAAGTATGATTTATGGAAAAATTTCGATAGTTGAATGTAATTATATATAGTTTTTGAATTGTTTATTTATGATTATTTATTTTTACTAGAAGGATTTATTCTCTCTGTATGTTTACAGTATGGATAATTATGACAACCATAGAATTTATAATTATAAGAGTAACGATAAACCATATAGTCACCACATATTGGACATATATGTTTTTTTCTTAAAGCTTCTTTATCTCGGATTGTATAATCACAATATGGGTAATTGGAACATTTCCAACAACTATTTCCATCCGGATAAGATTTTTCTGATAAGTTTCCAGTTTTACATCTTGGACAATAAATAATATCTTGTTCTTTTATTTGTTCTTTCTTGTTCATAATAGAGCATTTTTGGAGTATTTCAGTTAAGAAAGGGGATGTATGTGTATTATTGGCTATTATGTATGTACAAAGTTTTGCTCTTGTTAAAGCAACATACCAAAGTCTTCTTTCTTCCGAGAATGGATAATTTTCTTTAGAACTTAAAACTAAATTTAGAATAGGATCGTCATCCATTCTATTTGGAAATCCTATAAGTCCATCATCAGCATTTATTAGGACAACATAGTCTTCCTCAAGACCTTTTGATTTATGTACAGTGCTATATTTTATATTTAAATATGGATACTCTTTTATTATGATTTTATAACTATCATCATTTTCCTTGTCTCGTTTTAGCAATATTTTATTTGTCTCCTTAATTGTATCTATATCATTGTTATTTCTACCTAAGACCAATATATTTGCTCTATTTGAAATTGAAGAAATTTCTTTAATTATATTTAAGAAAGCAGTTCTTTTATTTGTTGAATAATACATAACTTTTATAGGAGTGTTTGTATGGATATTAGATTTCATATGTTTATCGATTTGAGAAGGGTTTTTACATATGAAGTCATGCATGATATCTTGAAGTTCTTGGGAATTTCGATGCGTCATAGTAACAAATGAAATTTGACTATCATCAAAATAAGATTTAAAGTTAGTAAAGATATTAATATCGGATCCTGTGAATCTATATATAGATTGCCAGTCATCCCCTGCAGCAAACAATTGAGAATTGCCATGATCGATTAGCTTTTTCAAAAACTGCATTCTACTCCATGATATGTCTTGGAATTCATCGACAATTATGTATGAATATTTGAAATTGGTTGTCGAATTTAATAATTCGGTTGATTGTAGAATCATATCATCAAAATCAATTTTATTATTTTTTCTGATCCAGTTTATATAATAACAATAAACTGATTTAGCTATCTTTAAAAATCGTGAAGATCTAATCTTTTCAAAGAAATTTGTTGAACTTAAATTGAACTTATCGAACTGAGATTCATCGGTGTATCTAGCTTTATATAAATTGATAAATGATTTAATTAATCTAATAAAACTTGCGAATTTTCTCCCGTGATAAATTGAATTTAAAGCATTTTTAATTTCAATATTAGAAATGGGATGTGTTTGAATTCCATATTTTTTGAGGTTTTCTTTTAATTTTTCAAAGATTGTACCATCACTAAATTCATATGAATATGTTTCAAAGTATTTAGTTTTATATAGAGAATGTACTTTTCTTTTCCATTTTATTCCTTCTACATATTCCTTAGCTCTTTCTTTACTATATTGTGTAGCTTCAAAGTTTTTATTTATTCCATAATGCTCGTGATAAATATTATATTTCTTTAGAAAAAAGTCTGGCTTATATTGTCTATGGTCATTTGTTGCTAAATTGACTGCATATGGTTCCTCATAAACATAATCTATACCATTGAGGAAGTACCAATTAGCAATGACATATTCTTCATAGCTTTTTACTTTTTCTTTCTTTAACGTTTCATATGAATAGCTGTTTTTGGCATTTAAATTAAGTTCTGATTTTAAGGTTGTAAAGTCTTCTATTTTCAAATCTGAATACAAATCTCCATCATTTTCATATTTTTTATCTTTGTAATTGTCGTGCACTAAAAATAAAGCATAATATTCAAAGACCAATTTTAGCATCTTGGAATCCTTGGGTAGTTCATCCCTGAAATATGACTCGATTATTGCATTGAACTGATCTTCCACTATAAAATTCTTCTTTGTTATTGATGTTAATATTTGAAGACCAATTTTATGAAATGTTCCGACCGTTATGTTTGGATTGATATTTGATATTTTTTTCTGCAGATCATCAGCTGATTTTTTCGAATATGAGAGAAGTAATATGTCATTTGGTGATAAATTCTTTCTTTCTAATAGATATTTAACTTTTCCACATATAGTTAATGTTTTTCCTGCACCTGCACCTGCAATTATTAAATTAGTTTTTTCATCTTTTAATATAGCTGTTCTTTGTTCTTTATCTAAGGATTTACCATTTACATTATCGAATATTGAATCTTTTATTTCGGTTTTAATCCAATCATTATTATTTTTTTCGATGATGTCTTGTATTCTTGTATTTAGATCAAAAGTATAGTAAAGGTGATTGAATTCTTTTATTTTGCTATATAGAGATTCTAGTTCCTCTGTTAATTTCTTTTCTTTGACTTTACTTATATATCCTGAATATATATGATTTTTGATTTCTATAGATTTGTTGTAAAGCAAGTATTGTTCTTGAATTGCTTTATAATCAGATACAATTGTCGATAATTGCTTTTCCCAAACGATATTTCCTTTTGATTTATGTTTATATTGATTGAGAATAGAAATGTTTTTGCTATAAATTTCAATTATATCCGCTGTTATAGATGCTGGATTTTTAATGATATTGTCAAATGAAAAATTATCAAATTCAGAATGTAAATAATTTAAATCTTTATTGTGTTTTTCAATTTCTGACAATAGTGAATTCCACTCATTAAATATTTTTCTCGCTTTGCAGGATACGTTTAACCTATTTAAAATATCTCTTTGTTTATCGCTTAATTGTATTTTTATTATTGAATCTCTTTGCAATTCCTTTTTTAAACTACATATGTATGGCTTTAAATAATATTTAAATTTTAATTTGTAAAAAAATATGAATTTCATTTTTAAAGAGATAATGTTCTTTATTATTATAAGAAAAAAAGATTGAAATAAAAATGCCAAGCTCAACCTTGGCATAATGTTATCTTATTATGTATTCTATTTCAAATTGATAGTCATAGAATATAACAACACAGCATATTTGCTATGACCTGTCACTTTGAAAAATGAAAATCCTTCAGGAATTGTATATGTATATGTTGTTTTATCAGTTATCACAGGTTTTATTTCAGCTCCATTGTTATCGGCTGATAGAATCGAAGATGAGGCATATAAAGAAGGATAACCTGCATAATCACCTTTTGTTACGTCGACATTTAATACTACTGTAGATAAGTTCATTGCAGTCGAATTGAATAAGTAGGAATTACTCTTTGATAAATTCCTAAATTGAATTTTATCATTACTATTCATTATATAGTCATATTTGAATGTGTACCCGCTAATAGTCAAATCCGATTTGAATCCGGGATACTTTGCATCAAAATTATTTGCGTCGATTGTAATTGTCTTTATTGTTGTGTCTGGAGTTGATGGAGTGTCGGGATCAGTAGTTGTCGATTCATACTTCATTATATCGAGGAAGAATACTGAATTATCACATCCGAAGCTGAGCAGGAATCCTTTTTCTTTACTTTCGGCATAAGGATAATATCCATCTTCAACTGTGACTGTATATCCTAAAGCTTTCAAAGCATTGGAATAACTAGTATCCATTTGATTATCAGTTATAGAAGAATCTATTGTTCCATAAACGACAAATTCACTTGATGATTCGCTTTCGGAAGTATATCCGTAATAAGATTCATCGCGCGCTATATCGAATGATGGAATTTGATTATTTGTAACTGATGTCAAATTAAAGAATGTTGCTATATCAGCATAAGGGAATGAAGAATATTCTGTCACATTGCTATCAGTATTGGATTCGACCCAAGCATATATTTCAAAGCCATAGTCAGCTGAATAACCTATTTGCAATACTATAAAATTTGTATCATCGTAACTGTATGCATAGAGATCATATCCATCTTGTGTTGAATCATATGTATATTCTTCATCTTCCACCTTACTTTTATATGCACTTGTTATATCGCCACAATCCATATCATTAGTGTAGAAGTAATTTCCAGAGTCATCCTTTTCGAGTGAGGATTCACGATTGTCAGTTAGACCATCAGCGAAAGGAATAGCGAAATCGAATCCGAATGCTTGTTTCATTATTTCTTTTTCTGATGCGTACCAATCTGAATTTGCATCATCTTTTTTATTAGATGATGTTGTAGTGTCTTTCTTGTCAGTATTGACAGATGGGACTGAAGGTTTGTTTGTCGAATTGTCTGTGACTTGATTTGAAGGTGTAGTAGGATTAGAAGTAGAATCACCACAAGATGTCAAGAAAAAAGTGGTAGATAATAGAACTAAGGCTAGTAATTTGAATTTTGATTGCATTGATAATTTCTCCCGTATATATAATTTTAAAATGTTTGTTAGAAATAAAAAATAGATAACTGTATTTATTGATAGCGGTTATCTATTAAGCAAGTCTTATTTCTTCTTTTTGCTGTTATTTTTCTTCTTAGTGTTATTGTTTTTGCTGGATCGTTTCTTGGATGATTTCTTCTTTCCTTTTTTAGCAAATACAATAGAAAGAACGATTATTAATACTAAGACGATAACTATAGCAATTATTATTCCGATAGTAATTCCTATGTTTTCAGAATTAAAGTAGACTGATGGAGTTACTTCAATTTTGAATTCACCTAATTTCTTGCTAGATTTATCTACTAACACTGAGATTGTTGTAGTTCCAAATCCTACTGCTTCTATAGTGTTGTCGTTTGAGATTGTAGCGATGGAATCATCGCTAGATTTTAGTACGATTTTTTCTTCAGGGAATAGATTGTCAACCTTAATATCTAATTTGTATGAAGTTGAATTTCCTATTACTGGAGCTAATTGAATATTTTTTGGTAAATCAGTTTTTAATATTGGATCATTCCAAATTATTATCTTAGTTTCGATGTGATTTATAATTCCGTCTACAGTAGTTTCATCTATTTTTATAGTAGTTCCTTCTTTACATTCTTTTAATGCCTTGAATGTCTTATTGTCATCAGACATAGATAAGTAATTGGAATCAAAACTGATATTGATAGTCGATTTAGGCGAATATGTAACTGGTAATGTTAAAGTGTCATTTGTATGCAAATTATATGAATCTTTGAGGCTAGAGAAATCTGATGTTGTTTTATAAGTATCAGGTGCGTATGCTCTTCTGGCCCATTCAGGATGATCTATGAATGGATTTCTGTTGTTTTGAACATTGTTATAGATAAGATTGTTTCTATGTATTTCATAATTACTTACAGGATCTAATTCATTCCATTTAAGGAAATCAGATAAATGTTGATGAACTCCATGGAAATGATCGTTGTCATCCTTTTGTGTTTTGTCATCTGTCAATAAGAGGTAAGGCTCACTTCTAGTGTTAGTCTCTTGTTTATTAGAGTATCTAACGCTCATATAAAGTAAAGCCCTAGCTATATCGCCTTTATATTGATCAGTCGGTTCGAATGTATCATCACCATCTTTATCTTTTCCAGACCATCCACTTAAAGCAGTAGTACCATCAGCGTAATAACAATAGACTTCACTAAATGGTTTAGTTCTGTCTATGTATCCGTAGTAGTTGTTATTGTGTATGTTATTTGTATGATGATCAGCTGCTAACAAATGATGAAGGTCTGTTCCAGCTCCAGCTTCAGGATCTCCGCTAGGTGAGAAACCGTGGCTTTTGGCCCATATATGTTCTTTATCTTCTTGAATATTTTGATTTGGCTTTTTCTTATTGTCAAAATCGATATGATCTAATGAAGGATCGATAGTCCAGGAGTTTCCGTTGACTAGATTGTTTATCTGCTTGCTCTTTGTTTCATTATTTTCGAAGTAAAGCAAAGTAAAATAGTAATTATTTGCTGTGTCATTTGAGAATTTAAAAGTATCAGGATTAATAGGTTGAGATAATTCCCAATTCCTATCTGTTATTTTATACCACTTGTTTACATCGGCATATTTAACAAAGTGATTGTCTTTTGATATTACAGTATATAACTCATTTATAAAACTAGAACCTGTTGAAGTGTTATCGACTGCAGAATAATATTTGTCTATATTTTCTTTACTTGTATCAGTAAAGTCCATCATCAAAGACGAATTATAAAAACGCCCATCAAATGCCTTGGCGGCATTTAATACAGGTGCGTTAGACATCAACAAAAAAGTTAGTGGCAATAAAGCCCATAGTTTCTTATGCATATGATGAATATTTCCTTGGAATAATTTGTTACCAATGAATAATATAAATAAAAAAGTAGATAGTTTCTATATGAAATTTCTTATATCTAAGGTTTAGCATAAAATATTTACATTATTAGTTTGATTAGTTTTCTTTTACTATGTTTTTAGAACTTTTAAAATTTAGAGATAAGTTCTAACAAACTGATAAGCTTTAGTATGGAAGATAACCTTTGATTTTTGGGAAGACTTATTTCAACTCACTTAGTTTATAAAATACAAAGAAAACTAAGAGTGTAATACATTTATAAAAATTGTATAATTATTGTTTGTGGAGTGATACCCAAGGGGTTTAAGGGACTGGTTTCGAAAACCAGCAGTGGATGAAAGTCCAGCCAGAGTTCAAATCTCTGTCACTCCGCCATTCTAGCTTGTTACGAACACTGCATGCTTGGCAGGCAGGGTTTGTTGCTATAGGCCAGTTGCCAAAAAGGCACTGATTGTCGAAAATCTATCAAATTACGGCTGTGTAGAAACATGGCTGTTTTTTGTTGCTTGGAGATGTTAAAAAAGTGCGATTTTTTGCATTGTGGATCTTGATCTTTTGAAAAGAATAAAGTAAAATATATGCGTTTCGTATTTGATAGGAGGTCAAAGTATGGAAAAGACAGTTATTGAATTATTTGCTGGTGTCGGCGGATTCCGTGTAGGCCTAAATAACGTCTTAAACTTTGACAGGACTACTGGGAGAGCCGTTGAAAATGGCCCTTGGAAATTTGTTTGGGCAAATCAGTGGGAACCGGCCACGAAGGAGCAACACGCTTTTGATTGCTATGCCTTACGATTTGGAAAAGAAGAGGCATCGAATGAAGACATTTCAAAGGTCAACAAAAAACAAATTCCCAATCATACATTACTGACCGGAGGGTTTCCATGCCAGGACTATTCCGTTGCCCGCTCTTTGAGTCATGAACAGGGCATCGAAGGCAAGAAAGGTGTTCTTTGGTGGCAAATAAATGATATTCTCAAAGCTAAGAAACCTAAGTTCGTCTTACTTGAAAACGTTGATCGCTTATTGAAAGCCCCGTCAAAACAAAGAGGGCAGGCGTTCGGAATCATCCTTCGTTGTTTCTGCGAAGCTGGATACGGAGTTCAATGGAGAGTAATTAACGCTGCAGAATATGGTCATCCTCAAAGACGTAGAAGAACCTTCATTTTTGCTTTCCATAATTCTACGAAATATTACAAGACATTCAAAAATACCGCAAAACGAACTAATCCCGACGAAGTCATTATCAACAATATGATGTTTTCCGCAGGATTTCCCTGCCGAGTTACAGGTGATGTGAATTTGGGAAGCCTAGCAAAGGATTCTTTCAAGAGTATCGCTGATATTTCGGATAAGTTTGCTTTCCGTTTTGAAAATGCGGGCTATTGTTTGAACTATAATATCTTCACTACTTCTGTTGAACCTATTTATGAAGGAAGGGTGAGAACATTGGGCGAATGTTTGGATTGCAATAACGTCCCTGAATATTGTTATGATGTCGATTATGAGAAGTTTAGATATTTGAAAGGCGCCAAGCATATTGAAAGAACTGCTAAAAATGGGCACAACTATTTCTATTCCGAAGGTCCGATTGCCTTCCCCGATTACTTGGATAGGCCAGGAAGGACAATGCTTACAAGTGAAGGAACTGTGAATAGAAGCTCACATTATATTCTTGATCCAGTATCTAATAGATACCGCATTCTCACACCTATCGAATGTGAAAGGCTCGATGAGTTCCCAGATGACTGGACCAACACTGGGATGAGCCCAAAAAGAAGGTATTTCATCGCGGGAAATGCCCTTGTTTGTGGGTTGATAGAAACAATGGGTGAGGAAATCTCGCACATTGTCGATGCCGAAGATTAGCGATTGTTATTTGATAAAAATGATGTCTCTATGATAGGCAAGAAAATCCTTCATTCTGGGATTGAACTTGATGTCGTAGATTCTTCCGTTTTCAAGTTCGAGCCTTTTGGCATTGTCGTTTGTAATTATTGTGGACAACAATATCTTTCCACTGTTTTCGAATGAGATGAGTCCTCTGTCAAACAACCTATCGTAGGTTGCACTGAGGATAAATCCATTTTCACCGTTGGTTCTTTCCGAATTATTGGAAACGGACCACGGCTTAATGTGGCTGGCAATTAACACTTCAGGTATATTGATATGGGTGATAATACATCCTTCACTATATTTCCTTAATAGTTTTTCCCTATAGAGGCCCTGCCCAATCCTTGCTTTGACAATGGTCTCTTTTTCGGTTGTGGTCAATGTCGTGTCTTTTTCAATTTTGCTTACTTCTTTTTCTTCGGACTTTTGGCTTCCGTTCATGGTAAAGACATATAGCCGGAAATGTTTCAATGCATTTCTATACATCCTCTTTCCAATTTTATCTTTGTCTTGAAAAAACTTGTTTCTCAAAATGAGTTCGATGGCCAAATCCAATTCGAAAAGTTCCATGTCTTGAAGCGGTTTTGTGATGACGCCTTCGCTCATCATGTCTTTAGAGATCACTTTCAGCCCACTGTCGTAATGCTCGATGGATCGTTGACTTAAAAGGATTCCGTCCTTTTTCGTGCAAGTTTTTAGGAAATCCTGGAAATTCATACCCTTATTTTATCACTTCAGCTTTCAGAATCACAGATGGGACATGATAAAGGTAACAAAAAAGTCGTGCAACCATCGAATCTTTTTGAAATCTCTGGTATTAGGAAACATATTTGTTTCTTTTTGGTATCATATAAGGAGTATGGAAAACAAAAAGGACAAACACCCATCGGAGAAAGTCGAAAAGAACCGTAAAGACCTTCTTGATAAATTGAAGGCCTTGAATGGAAAAACAATTGGTCAAGTTGATCAATATGGACTTTTGGACAACCCAAAGAACAAAGGCGATATCGGACAGGTTATCCAAAAATATCTCGGAAAGGATTTGGACAATGATCCAGGCCCTGATTTTCCTGATGCCGAGCTTGAACTTAAGGTCACTGGTCTGTTGCCAAACAAAGCCAAAACGAAAGACAAATTCAGGGCGAAGGAGAGGCTCGTCCTTACCAACATTAATTACAACGAAGACTATAAATCCTCTTTCGAAAACAGCCATCTAATAGAAAAATGCGACGATATGCTGATGACTTGCTATGAATATGTAAAACCTGATGCAGAAAAAATTGATTATGGAGCTTTTCCCATCATAGATTCTTTTATTTTGGCATTGTCGAATGAAGACAAAGCGGTAATGAAACGTGATTTCGACCTGATTATTTCGAAAATTAAGAACGGACAGGCGGATCAGATATCGGAATCGGACACAAACTATTTGGCAGCGTGCACGAAGGCAAAGGATTCTACCATCAGAAAAACGCAACCCTTCTCTTCAACTCTTGCCAAGCCTAGGGCCTTTTCTTTAAAACAGTCTTTTGTCAGTTCCCTTATCCGTGAATATATTTCAAATGAACATTTTCAAAGTATCCTTGACGGCGTGAAGAGCATGAACTTCGGCGGCATCGAAGATTTTGTGCTTTCAAAACTAAAGCCATGGTTCGGAAAGACCGAGGAGGAACTCGGATATACATTCAACGTTGCTACAAATGCTAAGAATCGATATTCGATGTACATCAACAGGATTTTTAAAGTTTCGAGTTTGGAAGAGTCCGAAGAATTCCAAAAGGCCGACATTGTCGTTAAAACGTTGAGAATCAAGAAGACTGGCTCGATTCAAGAAAAGATGTCTTTTGCCCAGATGGATTTCGTTGATGTAGCAGAAACGCCATGGGAAGAATCAGACGTCAGGTCATATTTTTCCGAAAAACGTTTCCTTTTCATCGCGTTCAGGGAAACGGAGAAGGGGTATGTTTTAGACAACGCCGCTTTCTACAATTTCCCTGAGACAATCGTAGATGAGTTCGTTGGCTATACATATCGGAAGACGCAAAAGACCCTTTTGGAGGGGAATATTGTCAAATCAACTTCATGGAAGAAAGTCAAGGGAGAGATTAAACTCATTCACAATACGAATTTCGTTGGATCAAAGGAAAACCCCGTTTGTCACGTAAGACCCCATGGAGCCGATTTCAATGATCAGTCTCCACTTCCTGTTCCCGATAAATACACAGGCTATACAAGCTACGAGAAACAATGCTTTTGGATTGATACCAGATTCATTAATGCTATTCTGCGCAAAACGGAAAAAGAGTATCTAGATGTCGCAAGAAAGAAATTGAATTCGAAAAACTAGATATATTTAAAGCCTCTATTGAAATATTAAGAAACCTTCCATTGGAAACTGGTGTTTAAAAGACTTCTTTTATAACTAGATTTGTAAATAAGGTAGATGTCTTTAATGATGGTAGAGTACTAGTGATTGTAGATTTGTTTGGCCATAAAGCCACTGCCTTAGTAACTGAAGAAAGCAATAATATTGTTCGCATACAACCTATTTTAAGCCGCCATTATATTGAATTTATAAATTTTGAATAAGATTTATCTTATATGTTATAAAAAAAGGTGGATTCCACCTTTTTATTTTACTTGTTTATGAGCTCTCAAGGCCCATAAAATAGAAATCAAATCTATTCCTTCCTGACATATAGCACCTATGATGGCTGGAAGTACTCCAAACGCTGCAACTATCATTAATATTATGCAAGTTGTTATTCCTATTAAAACAGCTTGTCTTCCTATTTTTAAAGTATTTATTGATATTTTCTTAGCTAATACAATGCTATCTATCGAATCATTTAAAATGATGATATCGCTGACCTCACTGATAGCACCATCATTTCCGCTTTGCATTGCTATTCCTATGTCTGCATTTGCTAAGCAAGGTGTATCGTTTATTCCATCTCCTACCATTGCTATAGGTCTATCGTCATCACTTATAGAAGTTATTATATTTAATTTGTCCTGAGGCGATAAAGATGAATAGTATTTATCAATTCCAGCTTCTTCTGCGATTCTAGAAGCAGTTTTTTCGTTATCACCGGTAAGCATGATGATCTTATTGACATTAAGATCTCTTAATGAAGATAAAGCTTCTTTTGTATCTTTTTTAAGTTTATCTCTAAAGATGATATATCCGACAGGATTATCATTCACTGATAACCCTACTAATGTTTCACCTTTTTCTACATTATCATCTAAAGATACAAAAGATCTGTTTCCTACTTTATATTTAACTCCGTCTATAAACCCTTCAACTCCTTTTCCCGGATATTCTTTGATATCAGACGCTTTTAATAGATTTATTTGATTTGATGATTCTATTATAGATTTAGCAAAGATGTGATTGGAATTATTTTCAAGACTAGCCATATATAAGAGCAAATCATCTTTTGAATAATCATCTATAGTTTCTATTTTTGAAATCGATGGTTTTCCAATGGTTAGAGTTCCTGTTTTGTCGAAAGCAAAAGTCTTAGTATTTGCTAGTTTTTCAAATGCGATAGGATCTTTTATTAAGATGTTCTTTTTATAGGCTTGCGATATTCCTGAAATCATTGCAATCGGAGCTGCTAATAATAAAGGACAAGGAGAAGCGACTACCAATACTTCGACAAATCTAGTAAAGCCATCTATCAATGAGATTGATGGATTTGTAATATAAGCAATAAGCCAACCTAATCCTGCTAGTAGATAAGAAACAATAGTGAATGGAATTGCTAATTTATCAGTCATTTTTACAAATTTAGATGGCTTTTTATCCACTTCTTTAGCTAATTTAACGATAGTTTGATACTGAGAATCAGCATCTTTTTTATCGACTTTAGCAATAATAGGAGAATCACCATTTATAAATCCTGATAGTATTTTGTCTCCTACTTTTTTTGATTCTGGAATACTTTCTCCTGTTAGAGAAGACATGTTGAATGGTGAGTTTCCATCGATTATCGTCGAATCCAATGGAACTGTTTCATTAGGCTTTATCAAAAACAAATCACCTATTTTTGCTTCTTTTATGTCTATATCCATACAATACCCGCTATCGGTCAATAGATGAACAACTTTAGGTGTCTTATTTATGAGCTCAGTCAATTCTTTATTTGCTTTCCTTGAAGAGAAAGACTCTAAGGCCTGACCAGAAGCCATCATAATCATTATCATAAGACAAGCCCAATAACCTTCGATAGTAATTCCGTTTATGGTGTCATTGACAAATAGAGTAGAAATAATAGAAGTCAAAGCTAAAATATCTAATCCTAAATGTCCTTCTATTAAATCTTTTATCATACTTACGACAGTAATAACTACAAAAATTGCAGCACATGAATGGATGAGGATAAGAGAGACTAGATTCAACTGGAATCCAAATTGAAATATTAAAGCTAATATTCCAACAACAATCGTCAAAATAATTAAGTAATAATTAGATAAGAACTTTTTCATTGTAAATCACCGGTCCTTTCAAGAGTTCTATCTTTAAATAGTTTGTCGCCTGAAAAGGATTGCTCCTTTTCTGCCGTCGTCACCTTATATAAGGTCTAACGGAATCTTGTAAGTCACCTGTGGATTTACCACTACACACCCTTTCGGGATAGCACTTTTAATATAATGGTTTGATAAATGAAAATCAATATTCAAATAAAAATAAAAAAAGTCTTAGGATTGGCTAAGACTTTGACATATATATTTAATCTGATAGCAACTCTTTTAATTGTATGGAATTGATTCCTATGTTTTTCTGCATGAAATCAGCTATTTTAATTATTTGTTTCTTTTTTTTTTTTAATTGTTTATATACTTTGTTGAATTCGCTTTTTAAATACTTCCTTTTAATTCTTTCGTATTTAAACTTCAACAAATACGATATTTCTTCAGAGTGGGCATAATGGCATGATGGATCCAAAATAGATCCACGGCATAGCAAGGTGTCGATTAGTTTTAATGCCTTAGTCAAATCGCTACCACCTCCTACATCGTACTTGCCAAAGATTAATTTTTCACTGGCAATTCCAGCTAGACTTGTGTCGATACTTTCTTCTAATGTTTCTCTGTCTAATCTATCGGTAGAGAATTTATCAGAAGAAAGAGTTTCTGCATTGACGTTATCTACTATTCTAGTTCTCAAAAAAGATATCCTTTTACAATGAGATTGTAGGTAAAGTGCATGACCTGCTTCGTGTATTGCGGTCATCCTTTCGATATTGTCAGGCTCTTCGTGGTTATGGTCTACTAAATCCATTTCATCTAATATTTTCAAAATATCATTCAGCTTTGTTTTTTCACCGTATTTTATACTTGCTTGACTAAATATGGATTCTATTTTAGCAATGTTTATTTTCTTGAACTCATATTTTAATTCTTCTTTTTCATCGGCAGTTATAGGAACATTGTATTTCTTGCTAAATCCATCTATTAAGTCTTCAACTATAGATGAACTGCTCATACAATATTTCTTTTCCAATCTTCCAACTCTAACTAATGACTCAGGCCAATCTTGAGGAGATGAGTTTGATGTTGCAAGTGTGATTACAGAAGTGTTCTTGTCAAATCCATCCATTTGAGATTGAAAAGCTCTAAGGAATTTAGGATCTACTTCACCCCAACAATTTAGTCCTAACAAATTGTCAATTTCATCGACTATTACTATTGATAATTTGTTCTTTCTAGCTTTAGTATATGCATCGACTATTTCTTTGTTTATATTATCTAGGTCACATTGAAGATTGATAACTGGGCAGTTAAAAATCTTTGAGAATTCTCTACATATCAAAGTTTTACCATTTCCAGGCTCTCCATAGAAAACAAATCCTTTGGGTAGATCGGAGATATCCTTTCCATCTTTTAATCTATCCATATACTGGTCATAAACTTCTTTTAGTTGTTTTTTGATAGTGTCGTATCCGAACACATTAGGCAAGAAATCTTTGATTTTGTTTTCCATTTTTGTTTCCTCTCTTTCAAAGTTTCACCATTTTCTCATAGATTAGATTCAACTGATGGATAAAATGAATGATATTAAGCTTAATGTGTATAAAAATACACATTTGTTATTCTTAATGAATTCATTTTAGATAAAAAAGATGATAAAAATGTTTTTAGATTTAGAATATAAGGTTTCATCGATTTTGATTGTGGAGAGTCAAATATAAATGTTTGTACTATTAAATTAGATAATCTTATGCTCATATTAAATTATCTGCTTCAACTACAAAAAATAAATATCATAAAAATATTTTTGATTGTTTATGAATACTATTATCCATATGAGAATATATTTGATTGGATTGAATTTGCCTTTGCTCTTTTATATGAATGCCTTATCAGTTTTTACTTCATAAAGAAGTTTAATGAGGACAAAAAGGAAATGAATGAAAAAGATAAGAAATAAAGCTCTTTTATATTGTATTTTATCTTTGTGAGTGCTATTGTTCTTTTGCCTTAAGCAAGGCCAGGTTACTCAGTCGGACATGGACTTTCGCCGGCTATTGAAGGAGACTTCTTTAGACGGTCAGCATCCTTTAATCGAAGCCAAGGTATGGGATAGAAAAGTTCTAATACCACTGAGAGCGTAAGCTCAAGCGTCATAAGGTTTACTCACGAGTAAATTATCCTTATGGCATTTGACTTGCCATAAGTTTTTTATTGAAAGGAGGGTAAACCCATGGGTCTCAAAGATTGGAAAGAAGCCAAGGCTAATAAAAAAATAGTCAAGGAAGAAAATTTGATTAACAAGGCTAATGCTCAAAAAATAGCAAAGACTGGAGTTGTTCAAAGTAAAGAAGATCGAGATAGACTTTTGAGAGCTAGTAGTTTGTCTATAGCTGATTTTTTCAAGGATATCGGTGTGGATGAAAAGACGGGCTTAAATGACGAAACTGTTGAAGCCAATAGAGAAAAATATGGAGCAAACACAGTTACTAAGATCAAAAGTAATGGTGTTTTTCATAGACTTTTCAAAGCATTTACTTCTCCTTTTTCATTAATTTTGCTAGTTGTAGCTATCATATCAGCTATTGTCGCTTGGCTTCCTGGAGGTACCGCTGAAGATAAAGCTACTTGGTGGGTTACTCCCTTGATAATAATCATAATGGTTCTTCTCTCCGGAACTGTAAGTTTTGTGGAAGAGACTAAATCTCTTCGCTCAGCTGCTTCATTGAAATCCATGACTGAGAATACTTCGACAGTCATCAGAAATGGAAAGGTAATCGAGCTTCCTAACGATCAATTGGTTGTTGGAGATATAGTTAGAATCGGTGCTGGTGATATGCTGCCAGCAGATGTTAGAGTTGTAGCTGCTAAAGATTTATTCGTTTCACAATCTGCTTTAACTGGTGAACAACAACCTGTTGAAAAGAATACTAATTCATATAATGGAAATTTAGCAAAAGCAAATCCTTTCGATGTCTCTTCTTTAGCTTTTGAAGGATCTAATGTTGTGTCTGGAAGAGGCGAGGTTTGTATAGTCAATGTCGGAAATAAAACAATTTTTGGTGCTTTGAGAGAAAAAGTAGTAGAGAAAAAAGGAAAGACTGCTTTTGAAAAAGGTGTTGATTCAGTCGCTAAGATGCTCATGAGTTTCTTGGTGGTTATGGTTCCTCTTATCTTTATCATCGATGGCTGTGGTATTCATATAGCATCAGAAGGGTTGGTAATTTCAGGATATAACGATTATAAGCAATGGATTCAAGCTTTGATGTTTGCTATGTCAGTAGCTGTTGGACTCACTCCCGCACTTCTTCCTATGCAAGTTGCAGCTAATCTAGCTAAAGGTGCAGTCAAGATGTCTGGAAAGAAAGTTATAGTAAAGGATATCAACTCTATTCAAAACTTCGGAGCCATGGATGTTCTTTGTACGGATAAAACTGGAACACTTACTGAAAATAGCTCGACATTAGCTGAGTATTTTAACTTTGATGGTGTTTCATCTTCACGTGTTCTTCGCCTCGCTTTCTTAAATTCGTATTCCCAAACTGGAATTAAGTCTGTCATAGATAAATCGATTGTGGCATATGCTGAATCAGATAGATCATTTTATGAATCGTTGACTGAAGGATTAGTAAAACTTGATGAAATTCCTTTCGACTTTGATAGAAAGAGATTAACTGTTTTATTAAAGGATCACACCGGTGCTAAATTTATGGTTGTGAAAGGTGCTACTGATTCTATGATAAAGACATTGGGCTTTATCAAAACATCACAAGGAAAAAGACCTATTACTGATGATGATATAGCTAAGATTAAGCTCACTGCCGATAAAGAATCTTTGAAAGGTAGAAGAACAATATTGATGGCTACTAAAGATACAGATAAAGATACGATAACAGTATCGGATGAATCTAACTTGGTCTTTGCTGGATATATATGTTTTGAAGACACGCCTAAAGCCTCGGCTAAGGAAGCTTTGGATGGCCTTAGAAACTTTGGTGTTACAGTCAAAGTATTAACCGGAGATAATGAGCCGGCTGCCAGAGCTGTTTGTAGAGCTACCGGGTTTGATGATATTAAAGTGTTATCTGGTGATGAGATTAGAGAGATGAGCGATGATGAATTGACTAAAAAGGTTGAGGAATGTAATTTGTTCGTTAAGTTGTCACCCGATGACAAGAGCAGAATTGTTACAAGTCTTCAAAGAAATAAACATACTGTCGGATTCATGGGTGATGGAATCAATGATGCAGCTGCTTTACATGCTGCTGATGTCGGAATTTCATTCAAGGATGCAACTGATATAGCTAAGGAATCAGCCGATATCATCATGTTGGAGAATGATTTGAATGTTTTGAGAGATGGAATTATCGAAGGAAGAAAATCATATGTAAATATGATGAAGTATTTGAAAGGCCAGACTTCTTCAAACTTCGGAAATATGATTTCTCAGATGATCGGAGCTATTTGGATTCCATTTATTCCGATGCAAGCTTTACAAATCATCTTGTTGGATATCATCACTGATGTTTCTTGTTCTATGATTCCTTTCGATTCGGTAGATGAGAGAAATATAATGCAGCCTTTGGATTTCTCAGTCAAACAAATACGATCGTTTATGTTTGCATTCGGACCATTGTCTTCTTGCATCGATATGATCACATTTGCTTTCTTGATGTACTTCATCTCTCCATTAATGGTCGTGAATATGAATTCAACTGGTGACACTATCAACTGGGCTTTCCAAAGTGGAATGTTCAACTGGAACTGGGCTGAGACATCCGATGAATATATAACTTTTATGATGACTTTCCAAACCGGATTCTTCTTAGAATCACTGATAACGCAGAATGTCGTCTATGCTTTCTTGAGAACTGATAGAATTCCTTTGATCCAGTCTTGGCCTAACGTCACATTGTCTTTAGGAATAGTCGTATCATGTCTATTGGGATTCTTTGTAGTTTATGTTCCTAATGTCAATGCTACTTTTGATATGGTTTCTATTAATCCAATATTCCTCGTCATTCTATTTGGACAAGTGCTGCTGTATGGATTATTGACTCAACCTGTGAAGTATTTCTATAAAAAGCATTACGGAAGATTGCTATAATGTTTATTTGATAAGCATGATAGTTGACACTTTTTATATAAGTTATTTTTCATATAAAAAACTATCTGGATTGCCCAGATAGTTTTTAGCTTGGAAATATAAATTACTTAGTCAAAGCTTTTTCGATTTTAGCACCGACGATATCGTCATAATGCTCGATTCCAGAGTAGACACCCTTCTTTACAAGCTCGTTGTAAGAAACAGGTCTAACTTTGGCTATGTGTTTCATATCTTCTTTGTCGAAAGCAATTTTAGTTCCGTTCTTATCGTTGTAAAGATTCTTGTGAGTGTTCTTCCAAGCAATTGCACTCTTGATCATGGTCTCCAAGTCATACTTAGGAGTCCAACCTAAGATTTTCTTTGCTCTTTCATTAGATGCGACAATAGCGGCAGGGTCTCCGGCTCTTCTGGGACCGAACTTCCACTTTACACCCTCAGACAAGTGCTCTTCTTTTAAGACCTTATCGACAGTAGTAAGAATTTCCTTGTTGGTGAACCCATTTTGAGAACCTAAGTTGATAGTTGCGGATTCTCCATCTTTGAGCAAATGCTCCATTCCAAGGACGTGTGCCTCAGCTAAGTCGACAACATGGATGTAGTCTCTTAAGCATGTACCATCACGTGTTTCATAGTCATTACCGAAAATTTGCATCTCTTTTCCAGATAATCCAGCATTGATTATGACAGGAATTAAATGGGATTCAACAGGATGTGCTTCACCTATTTTGCTATCGAGTGATGCACCTGCAACGTTGAAATAACGGAAGATGACATGTTTGATGCCATATGCTTTTTCAGCAAAGGCAATCAAATGTTCAGCAGCAAGCTTTGAGAATCCATAAGGAGACTCAGGATGCAAAGGAGCATCCTCGCTTATCACTGTTGTTTTAGCAGTTCCGTATACAGCAGCTGTTGAAGAGAAGACGAAGTTTTTAACCCCATACGCATGCATACAACGAATAACGGAAACGACAGCTTGAATGTTATCATCAAAATAGGCAGTAGGATCTCCAACGGATTCAGGAACGATAATTTTTCCTGCAAAGTGCATTACACCATCTATTGTGTTGTTTTTGAATACTCCTGCTAAGAAGTTCAAATCACGAACATCACCCAAATAGAGTTTTGCACGTGGATCTACAGCCTTTACATGTCCGGTCGATAAGTTATCGACTACGATGACGTCAAAGTCGTGATCCAAAAGCTGACGAACAGCATGGGAGCCGATATAACCGGCTCCACCAGTTACCAAAACAGTCTTCTTCATGTTTAAAGATTTCCCCCTCGTTATGCAATGATATTTTATTACTTTATGCTCATAAAGGGCATACATTTTTATCATTTCTTATTTTATTGGCGTATTATTTATATTTCTTTTCTAAATACCTTAATTTATTAGAGCTTTACTAAACAATTTAATCGCCTTTAAGTTTTTTTGATTTCTTTAATTTTATTGATCCTTCTTTTAGATGCTTGTTTGCTATTTCTTTAAAATTTTTAACTAAGTAAACTACTGTGTATATAGTGTATACACTAAAGATTAATATCAGCATATCTAAGATACAAATCCACCAAGCATCAGGACATTTGATGTTGTAAAAGATACAAAGACCTAAAAAAACAATGGTCATTATCCACCAGGTCGATATCGATATCAATATTGGCGGATGTTTAAGCCATTGTTTCCATTTATCTTTTATCTTATGAAACTCTTATGATCACTAAGCAAAGTAGAGTGGGGTCTTGTATAACTTGAATATTCTCATCTATTTGAATCGAATTGTCTTTAGTTGAAGCTCTTCTAAATTTGCTATAACCCAAATTTCTATAGAAATAATTATCTACTACCGGTTTGTATGGAATTGTATAAGGATCTTTGTAAGCACAAAGGACATAATCTCCATTCATTGAAGGGTGAGTGCTAAAATCGAATGAATCATCATTGAATGTCAAATCGTTTTGATATATAGCCTGGGATGTTGGATTAATCAATAAAAATGAATAAGAAGATATATTATTTGAAATTACCAACTTTTTATCGATTAATGTAATCGATAAATTTGTTGAATCTCCTATCACATATGGATCATCAAAATCTACCCAAGTTTTATCTTCGCCTAAACTAGATTTGTTTATTGAATTTCTCAGTTGCTTATAATTCATTCCATCCACTAAAGTGCCAGGAATTAAATTAGATTCATTATTAATATTTATGAATGAATCATAAATAATCATTGTTAATGAAGATATGATCAATGCGAGAAGAACACCAAATTTAATCCAATAAATCTTTTTTCTTCTAATTTCTTTTTTATCTTTTATTCCAAAGTATTTTTCTTCTATGGCAAAATAAGGGTTGATTTCTTTCTCAACCTTTGTTTCTTCAGCTTGATCAATTGTTGAAGTTGATAGAGTTTCTTCTGCCATAGATTTTGATTATTAGAATTGCATTTCCTTGTAAGTACGAGGATAAGGCTGGACATCACGAATGTTTTGAATTCCGGTAAGGAACATCAAAAGTCTATCGAATCCAAGACCGAATCCAGAGTGGACGCATCCACCATATCTTCTAAGATCCAAGTACCATTGATATCCTTCGATATTCATATTGAGCTCTTTCATTCTTTGAAGAAGTTTGTCATAGTCTTCTTCACGTTGGGATCCACCGCAAAGTTCACCGACTTCAGGAAGCAATAAGTCGACAGCAGCAACAGTCTTTCCATCGGGATTTTGCTTCATGTAGAAAGCCTTGATATCTTTAGGATAATTTGTTAAGAAGATAGGTCCTTTGAAGTGCTCTTCAGTGAGATATCTTTCATGTTCACTCATCAAATCAATTCCCCAGTGAATATCAGGATATTGGAATTTATGCCCGTTCTTTTGTGCTTCCTGAAGAATCTTAATTCCTTCAGTGTAGTTGACACGAGTGAAAGGCTTGGTCAAGAAATCATTTAATCTAGTGGAGAGATTCTTGTCGACCCAGGTCTCAAAGAATTTGATATCTTGCGAGCAACGCTCCATAACTCTCTTCACTACAAATTTCAAGAAATCTTCCATTAAATCCATATCATCATTGATATCGGCAAATGCTATTTCAGGTTCAATCATCCAGAATTCTGCTGCATGTCTTTGAGTATTGGATTTCTCAGCACGGAATGTAGGTCCAAAGGTGTAGACCTTTTCATAAGCCATAGCAAATGGCTCTACGTGTAATTGTCCGGACACTGTCAATGAAGCAGGCTTTCCGAAGAAATCATCAGGTTCCTTTAGATTTGTTACTACTCTAAAAGTTTGACCGGCTCCTTCACAATCGTCTCCGGTGAAGATAGGAGTGTGGATGTAATAGAATCCATGATTATGGAAATACTCATGAATAGCGTAAGAAGCCTCACTTCTAATTCTAAATACAGCATTGAATGTGTTTGTACGCATTCTGAGTTGAGGCATAGTTCTTAAGTATTCATAAGAAGTCTTCTTCTTTTGAAGAGGATAGGAATCGTCGACTAATCCTGCTACTTTGAATTCAGTCAAATGCAATTCAAAAGGTTGTTTCATCTCAGGTGTGAGATGGAAAGTTCCTGTAACGATAACAGCTTCACCTAACTTAGCTTTTCCGGCTTCTAAATCAGTAGCAGGATTATATACGACTTGAATTGGATTGAAGCAAGAGCCGTCATTGACCCCTAAGAATCCAATTTCTTTATTCCCACGATTTGAACGAACACTTCCTTGAATGGTAAGAGTATCTCCTTCTTTTATAGAAGGCTCTTTTTCATTTAATGAATCATAAAGTTCTTTAATATATTTGACCATAAAAATAAGTCCTTTTCACAAATAAATATTATATATGAAAAATACTCATATGTGTTAGGTGGTTTATGCGAGTGTTGCTTTAGCACTTTTTTAGCAGGTGTTTTTTTATATAAATACACAATATAAAGGAGGACGACATTATGGCTACTCAATACGATATAGTTAAGGCTTATGCTGACTTGTACTACGAAAATGCAAGTGTGAAAAAGGATATAATTGTTTTAGGATTTCAATTTGGTCCTGTAAATATTAGATTTGCATTTAAATTTGATGAAAGAGGTAATATTAAAAATCCAGGCTGTTTGTTGATGAATGATGTGTATTTACTTCGTCCTGATGTGAATGCTTCTCAAAAAGAAGATTTTCTTAATTCTTTTGGAGAAGATTGTTATTTTGATGAAGATGATAAAATTAAATTCTTTAAGTTTTCTTTTGAATTTACACCTCATGACTATGCCATTGCAAAAATACATATGCATGGATGCTCGGCTTTGGAAGGAGCTTATATTGTATTGAAGAGAATTCAATACTATATCGGTGGTAGTGGATATGATATTTCATTGACTGAAGACAAAATGGAAAAGGCTAAAGCGAAAGCTGAAGCAAATAATGCAAAAAATAGCTTAGCTACTTATATTCCTCATAAGCCGATGGCTTATTATCGAAAAGTCAGTTTAAAAAATAGTGATGCTTTTCAAGTACACGCTGGATGTATGTCTCTAGTTTTTCATAAAGGAAATTTAATTGGAATGGATCTAGCACCTTCTAGTGACTGCAGATTATCCTTGAAAAACAAAGAGTTTAAGACCCCATTTATGGGTAATTTCACAGCACAAGAGTATGAAATAGTTGAAATGTTAGCTATGTTTGATTGTACGTTAAGTCCTAAATTGATTGGAGATGTATTCGATGCTTGCTCTGGAGTTGAGATGAAAGTAAATTGTACAAATCCAGTGAAGGCACTTGACTTCTTGCGCAGTCTTGAAAAAGATTTGAAATTCAATTCACTTGATAAGCCTTTGATGTACGTGGATGAATTTTTCAATACATGTTATAAGTTTTATAACACCCAAGGCCTCTTTACTGTGCCCTTGAAAAAAGTAGTCAATTCTAAAACATTTGATGAATTTGAAAATAATGTAGATCAGCTTATTAAAGTCTATATGAAGGGGTTTGTAGATGATTTAGGTTATACATTTAAATATAAATTGAAGAAATAAAGAAGTTATGAAAAAACAATGTTAGTGACGATCATTCAATTTTAAAAGCGATAGTTTATTTTTCAGAAATTGATAAAATGAAATTTAATATTTTATCGTTTGTTTTAATTGCTGAATTGGAATTTATATAAGCGACATTATAAACATGTCCTTTTGGGTCGATGTTATTGTTTATGACTTCGATATTAGGATAGTATCTTTTAACTTCTTTAAGAACATCGATGTTTATTTCACCCATTACATCATCACCGGTAGAAGTTATGAATAGCATTGGTGGAAGATAAACATTATCCATTAAAACTTTAGTATTTTTAGTGTTTACATATATTGGATTTTTCTTATATTTCTTTCCAAACATAGCTCTGAACAACAAAGAATACCAGAAATGTGTTTGACCCATGATGTCAAAATCAAAGGCTGGATGATTTAAGATTAGTCCTTTGAAATCTATGTTTAGATTTAAGCCTAGAATCGGATTGATCAGCTTTCTATCCAATAAAGATGCTAGTGACAAAGCAAAGTATCCGCCAGCTGAATCACCTGTAAGAAAAACGTTGTTTAAATTGTATTTTCTCTCTTTAGCAACTTTTATAAATACATTGATGGAGTTTATTATATCTTCTAATTGATTATTTACTTGAACCCCTTCTACAAGCCTATAACTCATTCCCATCACTATAAGATTCCTATGAGCCATAGTCATACAAAAAGGTCTGTTTAGCTCTTTATCGCCATAAGCCCAAGCTCCACCATGAATATCAATCAGTATAGGTAGTTTAGTCAAATCTTTATCTTTTGGCCAATAAATAGAAAAAGTATGGTAAGGGTCGTCATCCTCACCATACTTGAAGTCTTCAAAAGAAACATCGTCAGGCAAGACTAGTGTCTTCATTCTTTTCTGATCTTCCACTTCGACATTCTTCCATACTTTGTGGAAAATCTTAAGGAAGACTTTATAAATCAATCCCATGCTTAGTTAAGCTTGTAGGTTCCTTTGAATTCACCGCTGAATGGGAATCCATCCAAATTCATACAAGGGTCTGTAGGAAGTGACAGGTCACTTCCGTATCCGGCATCTATGATGTGATCAGCTGCTTTAGCAATCATGGATGCATTATCAGTAGTGCACCACATAGGAGGAATCAACACTTCGTATTCATCCTTGTGTTTCAACACTTCACTTCTAAGATATGAATTAGCGGAAACACCTCCGCCGATTATGACCATTTTTGCGTGGAAATCTTCAGCTGCTTTAAAGGCTTTCCTAACGAATTGATTGACGAAAGCAACTTCTACAGATTTAGCGTATTCAATAACTCTTTCATCGGATAATTTTCCACCGTTTTGAGCTTTCTCTTGCTCAACTTTTCTTATGATTGCTGACTTCAATCCAGAATAAGATAGGTTATATCCAGGAACACGTGGGAAAGGAAGTTTGAAAGGTTTTACTTCAGGATGAGCTTTGCATAGCTTATCTATTGCGACTCCACCTGGATAGGGAAGACCGATTTCACGAGCTACTTTGTCGAAAGCTTCTCCGATGGCATCATCTAAAGTTTGACCGACGATTTCAAAATCTAGATGATCTTTCATCAAGATGATCTCTGAGTTTCCACCACTAGCTAAACATGCAATCATAGGAAAATGAAAATCACCAGCATATTCGTTAGCATATAGATGTCCGGCTAAGTGATGGACTCCTATCAAAGGATTTCCAAGATAAGCGGCGACAGTCTTAGCTGCTATCACACCGACTTGTAATGCACCGGGGAGACCAGGTCCAGCTGTAACTGCCACATGAGTCAATTCTTCAGGTTTAATACCGGCTTTATCTAAAGCCATGAAGATAACTGACGCAACATTTTGAAGATGAAGACGGCTAGCTAATTCCGGATATACACCTCCAAACTTTTGATGCTCTTTAATTTGTGTGGAGATGATATTGGATTTCATCTCTCCATCTTTTAATACAGCAGCAGCTGTTTCATCGCAGCTACTTTCCAAAGCTAGAATACATCTATTTTTACCATCACTCATTTTTGCTTCCTCCATTCCATACACAAGGCATCTATACCATTGTAGTATTCTTTTCTAATTCTGTATGTTTTGAATCCTCTATTTATATATAGATTTTTAGCTCTTTCGTTTTTGGCGTTTACTTCTAATAAGATTCTATTTACATTCATCTCTTCTAATGCTTTGATCATCTCTTCCATCAAAAGTCTTCCATAGCCGTTTCCTTCATATTTTATCGATACGGCAACGGAATCTATTTCTGCCTCATCTAGTTCTAATGTCGCTAGGACATAACCTATTGTTATCCCCTGGATTGATCCTACTAAGACTAGATGATTTTTCTCATCTAAAGCATCTATAAGGACTTGTTTATCCAAGGAATGACTAAGATTTCTTTCTTTTGCAATTCTTAGAACATCATCGATTGTTTCTTTAGAAAGTTGACTGACTATCATCATATCTTTTCAGTGTAGAGAGGAACAAGATCTTGAACATCATCGGGTGTGTATTTCTTATATGCTTCTCTAACTTGCAAAGACTCAGCTAAAGATAAGGATATAGATTCATGTCCTTGAGCAATTGTTTTAGCTCCTTCATCTATTGAAGCATAGATAATTGTCTCATTGCTGAATCCGTTTATATCTTCTAGTTTATCGGCGTGACCATCACTGATCTTTTGACCATCCTTATAAAGAGCATAAAACAAAGTGTTATGTCTATCGGATAAAATAGCTAATCCATTTTTCAATTTGGATGCTCTGAATAAGACTTCTAATGTAGGAGCACCATATAAGTCGGCTTCATGTTTTAATGCAAAGAAAACTCTAGCTTGTGTCAAAGCCATTCTTATTCCGGTTGTAGATCCAGGCCCAGTAGTAGCATAAATCTCATCTAAATCTCTATATTTGATTCCAGCTTTTTCACATAAAGACATAATCAAAGGAAACATTTGTTCCAATGTTTCCTTTGGCTGGTCATCAAATCCTTCAAAGGTTTGACCTTTACTCGATATGACTACGGTCAAGCTTTTCATAGATGCATCTATGAAAAGACGATTCTTATTTAGTTCTTCCATGGCTAATTACTGCCTCCCTTGTACCATCTTTATTCATGGTCAATTCGACTGTGATGAAGTCTTTAACATTCTCGAATTCATCAACTATATACTCAGGCCATTCAATGTAACACACTCCACTTGGATCGTTCAACAATTCTGTAAGACCTATATCTCGATTTTCATCTTTGTTTTCAAGTCTATATGCATCGACATGGTAGAAAGTTAAAGATGTTCCTCTATAAACTTTTATCATGTTGAATGTAGGAGAGTTTACAACCCTGTCAATTCCTAGACCTTTAGCTAATCCTTGAGCAAAGCAAGTCTTACCAACACCCATAGGTGCATAGGCTAAGATGACTTCTCCACCAGCTAAAGACTTGGCTAATCTTTCTCCAAGTTTTCTTGTGTCATTGGCAGTCTTCAAAACAAACTTTCCATAAGGTGATTTGATTTTTGCCATAATAAACCTTCTTTTTATTTCTCTATTTCTTCAGCCTTTTCTTCTCTTATTTCATCGGCCAAATTTTTAAATACAGTCAAAGCCAATTCTACATCGTGAGGATATTGCTCGACATTGTCCTCTTGAACTTTATCATACATAGGAAGCTCCATGATAGCAGAACTATAGTTGAGCATGAATGCAGCTTCGCTCTTATTGAATGTGAAGAACCAGTCTTGCAAGACACTATTGGGTGTCATTTTTTGCATAGCTTCGATTATTGCAGGCTTTAATGTCTCGCGTACAAACTTCTCATCGCTAGCCCAAATCACATAGTCATTATTTAATAATTCACCAGCTAAGTTATCGAATCTAGTCAATCCGTGAACATTTGTAGGAAGATAAGTATCTTTAACTTTTCTTACGACAATTAAGTAATCGTTAGGATTCTTAGCATTGACTTCATAGCTGAGGAATTTACCATATCCACCTACATATGGACTTCTACCATTGTTAGCTTTCTTTTTCTTATCTTTCTTATCTTCCTCGGCAACCGGTTGTTCTTCGTTAGCTTCTTCTGCTTTGTTAGGATCTTCGATAACTTTCTCTAAGGCAATTCTATTTACAAATTCATTGTATACAGGAACTGAAATTGAAACTTCTGTATCGCAGAGTGCTTTTCCGTAGTAATCCATTACGACATGTGAACGAGATTCAATCGAATCGATAGTTGCAAAGTAGTGGGTGTTGATGATGGACCAATCATCAACTTTTCCATCGATGGAATAAGTGACATTGTCCACACCGGGTTTTCCAACATATGCATCCGAGATAAATGAATCAGTCCATATATCGAGATAGTTTCCAATCTCTTTGTAGCTTTTCTTCTTTCCGACATTAGAAAGAATTAAGAAGCAAACTAATGCGACAATAGCCAATCCGAAGAAAGGCCACATCAAGCAGTTGTAAAGAGTCTTGTTTTCAGTTCGACTCAAAGTGAAGTATACGACTGCTGTAGCGACGATGAAGAAGGCAAATATTCCAACTGATATATTTGCTCCTAATCTATTGGAACGATAGTTTTTTACGAAGTTCTTTCTAGCATTTTCGATAGCGTCTGCTAACTTTAAATTGACTCCATCAACTTTTCCAGAAGCATTCTTGTAGACGAAGTTCTTTTGAACATCAGCTTCTTTCTTTGTGTAGACACCTTCCTCAGTTTCTAAAGTCTCGACTCCATTTTCATCTTTCTTAGTCTCTTCGACTTTAGCCTCGACAGGTTGGCTTTCTTCTGCAGTAGTTTCTTCTTTATTTTCTACTTCTTTGTTCTCTGTGTTTAACTTTTCAGGGTCTAGCTCGGCCATGTTTAATCCTCCTTAGTTAAATATAGACATAAGATTATATATTACATCTTAATAAATAGACACGGCTGTAATTGGGTTTAAGTTAAATGTTTGAAACGGAAAACAAAAACAGGATGGAAATCCCATCCTGTTTCAGTCGATTCAATTGAATTTATAATGATAGTTTTAGTGGAGATTTATCTATGGCGTTCCATATAGGTTTAATCAACAAGCCGCCGACTATTAAATCTAAGACTAATGATATTCCAATATATCCGGCGTTGTAAGTCAAAGAGTAAATCCAAGTAGCGGGGCTATTCCAACTGGCTATGGTAGCAAAAGCGAATACACCAGAGAAGAACGAAGAGAGAAAACGAAGCAACATAGTAAAAGTCATAGCCACAAAGAATGGCCACCATTTATGTTTTAAGAATGGTTTTCTGAAGAATCCAGCGACAAATGCAAATCCAAATCCCAAGATATAATCCAATAGTATAGAAATCCAAATAGCATTTACTGAATAGACATATCCATTATCCATCAGCATATCTATTCCAGCATATACGACACCACCTAGCAATCCGTATTGCCAACCACATATCAATCCTATGAAGACTAAAGGAAGCGAGGATAAGGATACTGATCCTCCATTTGTCCAAGGATCAAATATACCTATGGCGGAACCTATTCCTCCTAGTACAAATGCGAAGGCAGTGAGCATTGCAGTTAGTGTCAACTTATAGATTAAATTAGACTTGCTAATTCTATCTTTACCCGAATAAGACTTTTTTTCGTTTTTAATATTTTGTTCGTTCATTTCAGTAAATCTCTCAGTCGATATAAGATTATAAGACGAAGTATAAAAGAATGCCAATGAAATGCAATAAAGTTCCTACAACATATAAGGAATGAGCTATAGTGTGCATATATCTGACTTTATGACCCATTCCATGGAATATAGCTCCAAATGTATAGGCGATTCCACCAAATAATATGATTAAGAATCCGGTCATTCCAATCTCAGTTATTATGACTGGAGTAAAAGCGATGATCATCCATCCTAAGATGATGTATCCTGCCATGGATACACCGACTACGACTTTGTTGTTCAGCCAAAGACAATTGAAGACGGTCAACAAGATTCCTAATCCCCACTCGACTCCTAATACGACATAAACCCAAGTCATGCCCATTCCATAAGCACCTGGAAGTCCCAGGACTGTGATAGGAGTATAAGAAGCTGCTATTAAGAAATAGATAGTACAATGGTCTATGACTCTCAATACTTTCTTTCCTCCATTGACCCAAAGAAAGTGGTAGATAGCAGATATCGCGTATAAAAAGATAGCTCCTAGTGCGAATATGAACATTGTTGCGATGGCGGCAGGATGGCTGAAAGCATAAATTTCGCCGACACCGAAGTATGGTTTTGTCGTTACTACTGAATAGTAGATTCCAACTATCAGCATTATTATTCCTAAAGCTCCACCTACAATATGCGAGATGGCAGAGGATAAATCCTCACCTCTAGTATATTGAGGTAAGAAGCAACGGATGGAGATAGTCTCTAAATCGTTATAGGATAAATTGTCAGGCAAAGTCTGACCTGTAGCTTTAGCGTAACACTCAGCTTGCTTTTTCATATTGTCATATTTCATCTTGTTGAGAGTTGCGTTTTCTATATCTCTCATATGGCGTTTATCTTCTTTACTCAACCCGGGAAGACTTCTTTCTTTTCTACATTTCTTCCTATAGTCATTTCTTTCTTTTCTTCCTTGTCTATCGATTTCTGTGATTTCGTCTTGAGTAGGAATAGGTCCTCTAGCTACAATCTTTTTCTTCGATACAGGTCTATCGCCTTCCAAAGGAATACGACCATCGTTTGCTCTCAACTGCAAATCTTTATCTTTTCTATTAAATATATTTTTATCCATAAAAAAACTCCAGGCATAATTTTACAACACTCTTTTTATATAAGTTTATAAAAATAATAAGCCTTGAGTTTTTTTGTGTAGTTTTATTCTTAAATAGTTTGCTTTACTATTTCAATCCCCACCATCTGACATAATCGACTTCCATAGAAGCGGGTAAATCAGAATCGTTTGGATTGATATAGTTATCAAACATACCACCCACAGCTAAATTTAATAGAATATGGAAGTTTTTATCGAATGGTTGTCCGCTATTTCCTTGTACACCTGAATATTGATTGCATTTAGAACCGAAGAAGCAAATATCATCGACATAAAAGAATAAGGAATCTGATTCCCATTCCACGGCGTAGGTGTGCCAGTCTTTCATATTGCTTGATAAAGTTTGATTCAAATCACAAGTTCCAGTGTTGTATGCATGTTGGTTGTTATTGTCGGCGAAGTGAATAGCAGCCGATGTTTCATTTGGAAGTCTTCCTTTAGCTTCCATGATATCTATTTCTCCACTATTTGGCCAGTTTCCATAAGTAGTAGTGTCAGGAAGCATCCAAAATGCAGGCCATAAACCCTGATAAGGAGGTAATTTGATCTTAGCTTCTATTCTCCCATAGGTAAAAGCTACTTTATTAGCAGTTCTTATTCTTGCTGAAGTATAGGCTTTTCCACCTTTGTTCTCTCTTCTTGCTGTTATTTTTAATGCTCCATTATTTATTGAAACATTATCTTGAGAATAGTATTGCTGCTCGCTATTACCCCATCCTGGAATTCCATATTGTGATCCATCACCTTCTTGATAAGACCAATAATTCATATTTAATGAATTCCCATCGAATTCATCGTGCCAATTTAATTTGTATTTTTTTGGATTAGGATTCTCGTTTTCTATAGAATCTGTTTGGCTTGAGGAAGAAGAATTATTATTGGATGAAGACGAGCTTGATGTCGGAGTAGGAGTTTTATTTACTACAGTAATATTCATTTCAGTAGAGACTGAGCTATCTATGGCTAAAGAAGCATAGATAGTAGTAGATCCTATTTTTTTACCAGTTATAACACCTTCTTTATCTATAGAAACTATATTTGTATTTCCACTCTCCCATATAATTTCTTCATCAGTAGATGTGTTCAATTGATATGTATGACCTAAAACTAATCTATCGATAGGGTTTGTTATTTCTATAGAATCGATAGTATTGATTGAGGAAGAACTATTGGTGATATTGTTTTTATTACTTGAAGGCTTGCCGAATGTGAACCTGATAGGCTCACATGATGCTAGTGATACTAGCATCAACAATATAGATATAGCTTTAGTTCTTTTAATCATATTTCATCTCCATATAAATTTAATCGATTGAAGTATAAGATAAATAATTGAAAGAGCTTTAATTACAGCTTTATTTTTTGGATGTAGAACATGGATTTTAAATACAACTGCAATCAGTTTATTAGTTTAATAGAAAAGGATAGATAAAAAAACTGACCATTCATAGATGAGTCAGTTTTTATCCCTAGCCTGCATTATTCTTCTGATTTGTTCTCAATATTCTTTTCTTTCTTTTACATCGGAACTTAACTTTTGAAAAGATAAGTGTATCGAATTTAAATCAGCTTCAGAGATAAATCTATTCAGTGAAGCTAGATAATTCAAAGCCCAGACTGATTGGGAAGCATAGAAATCCGCTTCTAAATCGTTCGAGTTGTTTATCTTCTTGTATTCGGCTTGAATGAGTTTCTTCAACTCATTCATTCCGTCTATCAGTTCATCTTTGATTTTGAAGATAGCAGTGAAGTTCAATCTGTTCTTATTTAGGAAGATAAGATAGTCTTTATCATCTGTTTTCTTATCTAGTCTTACCTCTTTGTACTTTAAGAAGATTTCTTCTATGAAGTCCTTGCTTAAGTCATACTTGTCTTCGTAATTCTTATAGAATGTCGCTCTACTGACTTCACCTTGCTCTATTATGTCGATTACTGTTATTTTCTTGAAGTCTTTTTGAAGAAGCAAAGCGACATAAGCTTCTTCGATGAACTTCTTGCTTTTGAAATTTTTGTTTCCTCTCATAGCGCCCTCCATAAAGCTTTTTATATTTAACTTGTATGTGCTTTCATAATAGTTGTTAGGAAAAGAAACTGGGATGAATTGTCAAAGTTGGCTTTTTAATTGCCAAAATTGGTCTCTTCGAACTGAATAGGGAACAACAAATCTAAAGAGAAGATATCTTCCTTTAGTTTTATAGACATTTTTCCTTTATATTCTTTCATCATCATCTCTATTGATTTCAATCCAAATCCATGCATGGATTTGTCGCTCTTGGTGGTGATTCCTATCTTTGTATTTACTTTATCTTTATCGCAGTAATTCTCAATATGAATATTTATATAATCACCATAGTCTTTACTAGTTACAGCTATTACTCTTTTGCTCTCTGGTAATTGAGTCACAGCTTCAATTGCGTTCGAAATTGAATTTTCAAATAAAGAATATAAGTTCTCTTTTGGAATGTAGTTGATTTTTGAGGCATCGACTAAACAAGTAAAATGAATCTTGCTTTTGACCATCTTCATTTCTTTCTCTGCCAAGACCATATCTAAGGCTTCACAATTTGTTTTGTTCACAAACTTAAAAACATCTAAGGACGATTTTAATGAATCTAGTTCTTCCTTGTCGACTTTGGTAGACAAGTTGTCTAATCTATGTTTTAAATCATGCATCTTAACATTGATAAAATCCATGTTCTCAGCATTTTTGTTATAGTTTCTTTTATCTATTTCCCATAGTGTTTATACTTTCATCTTATCTATTGCATTTTTTCTAGATCTCAATAATTCCAATTCAGTAGTTACGATAATGATTCCGACTATCATATCGAAGGAATAGGTGCAGTACCACATTCCTTTTGAATCAAATGTGGAGGAAGTCATCATAGCATAGCAAGATAGAATCGATATTCCTGCTAAGGCCATCAAAGTTATCAATATTTGTCTTTTTTCTTGAATCTTGTCTATTCCGATTCTAAGATCCTTGTTTCTGAGATAGATGAAATATGTAGTGAAGTAAGTTGAGCAGAATATGGGTGCTAGTATTGCAATTACATAGTACCAAAGAGATTGATCGAATCCTATTGAAATTCTTATTATCGACATCAAGCAATAGGAGAAGTTTTGAATGCAATATCCTACAGTTCCAGCTAACAATATACTTGGAATAGTAGCTTTAAAACAAATGCTCAATCCTATTAAAGACAATGAGAATGTTATCAAAGGAAAAGATATTTGGATAGCTAAATTGAGCCAACCTATAGGAACATAAATGAAATCTCTAAGAAAATTAAAAGCGATGACAGCGATGAAACAAATAACAGCTCGTATCCAAAAGTAGTTTCTTCTAGGGAAATACTGAGCTATTAAAGACTCTCCTAGTATTAAAAACAAAGGAAAGTCGATCAGTCCATATACTTGATCGGCCGTCATTGAGATATTCCTCCGTTTTTGTTTAGGTAAGCAAAGAAATCATTTAAGAAATCTTTCTTTCTATTTCTAGAGATTGATAATGTTTCTTCATTATATAAAATCACATCATTATTTTTTATTGAGTCTAAATATCTTAGGTTTATCAGGTAACTTACATTGCATCTAGAAAATCCAAGAGGTCCTAATTCATCTTCTATGGATTTCATGCTTCTTCTCTCTTTAGCTTTTATATTTTTATCTTTTGTATGATAGATTGTGTCATGCCCAAAAGACTCGATATAGATGATTTCGTTGATTAATAAGACTTGGATTCCATCTTCTATAGGAAAGCTAATTTTTCTTTGACTATCTTTAACACTTCTTACTACTTTTTTCATTCTCAACACTAAGTCTTCATAAGACACAGGCTTTATGAAGTAATCCAAAGCGTTGTATTCATAACCCTTTATAGCTAGTGCTGCGATGTTGGTACAAAATATTATGAATACTGAATTGTCTACTTTTCTTATGGATTGAGCTATAGACATTCCGTTCATTCCACCCAATTCTATATCCAAGAAGATAACATTATAAATAGCTTTGAACTTAGCTATAAACTCTTCTCCGGTAGAGAAATGTGTTATATGAATAGGTTCATTTTCTTCCTTAGAGAATCTATCTAATGCTTTTATTAGGTTATCTCTATCGTTTGGATTGTCTTCTACTAATGCTATTTCAATCATTTTTTCTAACTCCTTCTATTTGTTTAAGACTTCTTCTCAGTTCTTTGTGACAAACTTTAATTGTTTCTTTCAGTTTTAAAGGGGTACAGTCTGTCTCTTCTTTGAAGAGATTTGTTAAGTAGAATAGTAGGATTCGATTTATTGTGAGGATATGTTTATTATCTAATCCTGATGACATCATCAGCTTGGATTCGACAAAAGATTTATCTACAAACAAATTAGTGACTTGTTTGTAAATTCTTTTATTGACGTTTATTTTAGTTGCGGTATTCAAAATGATCTCATCAGAGAAATCTTCTGATATCAAAGGCTTTAATATCTTTTTGTTCAATTCAAAAGCTAGCCAATCTACACTTTTATTTATGAAATCAGTCTTTCCCGAAAAGTATTTATAAAAAGTACCTTTGGATATCTTGATTTCTTGAATGACATCATTGACTTTTATGAATTCGACTTTTTTGCTATCAGTCAAATCCAAGAAGGCCTTTATGATCAACTCACAGTTTCTTTCTTCGATTAAAGAAAGCTCAATTATTTGCTTTGACATATTACATAATATCCATAGAAACAACTTTTTCTTTGTATAACATTAACGATATGTATATATAATTTAGAATTGTTGACTTTTTCAAATATATTTTTAGTCATTTTTTCCATCCTCTTGCCATTATTATAAAAGAGCTTACACCTTTCTAAAATTAGTATGTTATTTGAACGAATTAGCTTATAGAGTTCAAATGATAAACATTTCGACCAACATTGACAGTTTCTATTTTTCCATTGTAAAAATACAATGTAAACGGTTGCAAGATTCCTACATATAGATTTGAGGATAATCAACCGGAAAGGAAAAGACAAATAGTCTTTTTGGAAACAAAATGAAGACAAATTTCAAATTACTTGCTTTGCTCGGATTAACAACAATGTTGATTGGATGCAACAGCAACCCAAGCACTAATCCTTCAACTAATCCTTCACCTAATCCAAGTACCCCTTCTAATAACAAGGGCTCATCTGGAAATGGTGGGGACTCAAGTGGAACTAGTGATTCTGAACATGATGTAGACTCATTAGAGCCTGGAACAGTCAATCCCGATGGAACTTCCACCGGTGACAAAGATGCAAAGGGAAAGTTTTATTCCGATTATGGAAGTTTTGCTGACGAGCAAAAATCTGCTAAGGAATTAGCTATCGACATAGCTGCCGAAGGTGATACTTTGCTCAAAAATGCTGATAATGCATTACCTTTAGCTTCTTATGAAAAGAAGGTTACTTTGTTTGGAATGGCATCAGTCAACCTTGTTACTGCTGGTGGTGGATCTGGTGCTGGAACAACTGGCAATAACGGAATTGCCTACACGGGTCTTGTAGAGTCTTTGGAAGATGCAGGTCTTGAAGTCAACCCTGTCACTGTCAATCTTTATAACACCTATCACACATTAGGAACAATCAATAATGAGCTTCCTGTATCCGACTACACTCCTTCTACTATCGCTTCTTATTATGGATACAGCGATGCTGCAGTCATCACTTTCTCAAGACAAGGAACTGAGAACAAGGACTTAGCAACTAACCAAGTGGAAGATCATGCAAACCCCGATGATCACGTGTTGCAACTCGATGACAATGAAGTGGCTTTGGTTCACCACGTCAAGGAACACTTCTCCAAGGTCATTGTTGTTATCAACTCTTCTAATATTATGCAAATTCCTGAATTGGCCGAAGAGAAGACCGATTCCAACTTGGGTGTCGATGCAATTCTTTGGGTCGGTGGAGTTGGAAACAATGGTGCTGAAGCTATCGGAAGAATTCTAACAGGTGTTGTCAATCCTTCTGGACATACATCCGATATCTGGACTAAGGATTTCACCAAGGATCCTTCCTTTACAAACTTAGGATGGCAGACCCAAAACAAGAATGCTGATGGCTCTAGAATGAACGCCTTCTTCTATGATGAAAGCGGAAAGATGACTAACTACGCCGATCTCGAATACAGAGAAGGTATTTACAACGGATATAAATACTATGAGACAGCTGCTACTGATATGGGTGGACAGACTGGTGAGAAATGGTATCAAGAGCAAGTTCTTTATCCATTTGGATACGGACTTTCCTACACCACCTTCGATTGGGAGTGGCAAGGAATAACTGATGCTGCAATCACCAAAGGCAATCAAACTATTGAAGTTCAAGTCAAAGTTACCAATACTGGTAATGTAGCTGGTAAGGATGTTGTACAAGTTTATTATTCAGCCCCTTACACCAAGGGTGGAATCGAGAAAGCTTCTAATAACCTCGTCAACTTTGGAAAGACTAAGTTGCTTCAACCTGGCGAGTCTGACATTGTCACAATCGACTTTGTTGCTCAGGATATGGCTTCTTATGACTGGAATGATGCCAACGGTAATGGTTTTGTCGGATATGAATTGGAAGCTGGAAATTACACAATCTCAGCTAATAGAGATTCACACACTCAAGTTCTTTCATATACTGCCGCAGTTCCTACTGCATTAGAGCTTTCTACCGATTATAAGACTGGAAAAGAAATCACTCCTATCTTCTCTCAAGATGATGATTACAATTCCACATCAGAATCATTGCTCAGCCATTCGATTTCTAGAGCAACTGGATTGAAACAACCTGAGCCTGCTTCAGTTGCTGATCGTACTTTGACAGCTAATCAAATTACACGTCTCGACGATCAGGATGTCTACAATCATTACGAATTATCGGAAGCTGATCCTTGGTATGTCAATTCTGTACCCTCTTCATGGAATCAAGGCGAGAAGAACAATATCAAGCTTGCCGAACTTTCTGGTGTCGATTATCAAGATTTGAAGATCGATGAAAATGGAGAAGTTGTCGAAGGAACTGATGAAGGTTCACAAAAGTGGTCTAAGTTGATGAATGAATTGACTTGGAAGGAAATGTCAGACATCGTATCTGGTGATGCCACTAGTGGTCCTAACATGACCAAGATTGATGCCATAGGAATGGATGCCAACAGCTATGCTGATGGTCCTGTCCAAATTAGAGGTGGAACATTGTTTACTTCAGCTCCTATTCTTGCTGCGACATTCAATGTTATATTAGGTCAAAAGATGGGACGTATGGTTGGAAACGATGCAATTTGGGTTGGACTTTCTCAATGGGCTGGTCCTGCTATGAATACTCATCGTTCACCATTCTCTGGACGTAACTTCGAATACTATTCACAAGATGGATGGCACGCTGCAAGATTTGCTGCGGCTGTCGTCAAAGGTGCTTCTTCTAAAGGATTGATTTCCTATGTAAAGCACTTCTTCTTGAACGATCAGGAATCATATCGTGCCGATTATGGTGGCGTCTGCACCTTTGTAACTGAGCAAGCTATGCGTGAGCAATACTTGAAGCCATTCGAATGGGCATTGAAGTATGGAAACTCCATGGGTGTTATGTCTTCATTCAACCGTATCGGATTTGCAGTAACTGCCGAATCTTATGCAGTACACCAATACTTGCTCCGTGATGAATGGGATAGCAAGGCTGATGTATGTACAGATGCTTGGGCTAAGGATTATGTTCCTGTAAACCTTATGGCTTATGCAGGATCTGACCAGCTTTTAGGACAATCTTCTACTTATTCTAAGAATGCAATGGACCATGGTACATGGAATGAGACCGAAAAGATGGTTTATACCAAAGCTTCAGCTTCCTCCACAACCGATGATAAGAAGAATCCTTCATTCTACTTCGCTGTAAGAAGAAAAGCTCAACGTGCTTTATATGCTAGAGCTAATTCGACAACTGTAAAGAACGGAATCTCTGCAGGTGCTGTATTCTCAGTCGATGCCGAATATAATGTCAACAACTCTGTATCTATCGCTTCTGGTGATATCCAATTCACAATCGATGATACTGAAAAGGCAAAATTGGCTGAGTTTGGTCTCTCCTTAGTCAATGGTAAGGTCATAAGTGGTAAGGCCACCAAAGAAGGAACTGTCACTGTTTCAGCTAAAGTCAACCAAGATAACTGGATTTCTTCTACTGCTAGCATCACTGTCAATGTAAAGAGTGCTATCCATGTCGATGGAAATGCTATGTCTACTGGCAAGTCAGCTGCAACTTATGAAGCTAACAAGCCTATGTCTATGAAGGTTCAAGTACCTGCATTGGCTTACTTCACAGAAGTAGCTGGAGGTGCAAAGTTCTGGGGTATGGCAATGAATGGATTGATCGTCAATGCATATCAAGATCCTGCTGATGATTCATGGCATCAAAGAAATGAAGATAAGACTGCTTCAGATATCATCACTATCGATGCTGCTACAGCAAAAGATAGTAAGATTTACGACTATAAGTTCACCAACATTCCTGAAGGACTTACTGCTGTCAAGCATGAGAAGTCAGTCATGGGTAAGGCTAACAAGTCCAGCTATGATGTAGTCGATTACTACACCTTGGAAGGAACTATGGCTAGTGGAACTTACACTGTCGATGTCGATCTCACATACTATACAAATGCTTATATGTCCGGATGGATTTTCGCTGGAACTCCAACTGAGTGCCATTACACTGGAACTATCACTTTCACAGTAGCCTAATCCGCTTTCTATGAATAATAAATTGACCTTGGCGGATGTTTCGTCAAGGTCAATTGTTTATTTATGGATGTTGCCAAGTTTGTCTTCACGAGTACAAGTTTTGGCACTTTTGTCACTAATTGAAAGCCTTTTCTTAAAATTTGATTGTAATCAGGTTCATTGGATGAACCAGGAGGAAAAAATGAAAAAAAATAGTTTAAAGATTTTAGCTTTATTCGCTTGTATGCTCTCATTGGCTAGCTGTGGAGGAAATAGTGATTCAGCTAAGCCATCTAATAAGACTAACAATACTGCTTCGGTAGAACCTAAGCCTGATACTGGTTCTGGTAAAGATACAGGAGGAAAAACTGATACTGAAGTCAGTGATAAGAATGTATCTAAAATAGCTGTAAAGACTAATCCTACCAAGATGTCTTATAAGATAGGTGAAACTTTCGATCCTGCAGGTGGTGTTTTGACTGTCACATATAAAAACAAGTCAACTGCTGAGCTCGATATGACTGACTCTAGAATCACTTATACGACATTGAATACTACTGTTACCAACGCAAACGCTTCTATAAAAATTACTTTTGGTGGAAAGAATGCTACTTTGAGAAATATCGTCGTCACCAAGCAAACATTCGACATCACATTTGAAACTAATGAAGGAAGTGAAATTTCTAATTTAATAGTCGAAGATGGAAGCAAAGGCGAGAAGCCTGCTGACCCTACAAAGAGTGGATATACATTTGATGGATGGTACATCGATTCTCAATTGACTTTAGCCTATGATTGGAATAGCTCAGTCACTTCTGCTATTACTTTATATGCAAAATGGTTGACTGAAGGTGCTACTACCTACAATGTCACATTTAATTACAACCATTATGGTGCAATTCCTGAAACTAGAATTTTGAAAGTTGAATCTGGAAAGCCTGTTTCTAAGATTTCGGTGGATCCTTCTAGAAAAGGATATGACTTCGGCGGCTGGGTGACTTCCACCGGTGCTGATTATGATTTCACCACTAATGTTACCGGTGATTTGACTTTGACAGCTAATTGGAAACGTTCTACAACTGAATATGTTGGAGCACAAACATACAGGTTTGAAGCTGAAGATATTGACTTCACTGGAATCATTGGAGCTGGACTTTCTGGAACCACTACTGAAGCTGGTGCAATTGTTACCAAGCCTGGATTCAACGCTTCCGGAGATAAGTTTGTCTCTTATATGTATAAGAGAGGAAATACTCTCAAGTTCGAAGTCATTTCCGATGTTGCAAAGACTGTCACTTTGAAGGCTAGTATGTCTCAAGAGATTGAAAACTATTCTTACAATAAAGACAATTATCAAATCATGGCCAACGGAAAGATTTTGGATTATGGAACCATCACTTTCAGTAATGTTCCTGCAAGAGTTGGTGATACTACTGATCCTGAACCTTTCAAGGAATTTACATTGGGAACTGTTGATCTTAAGGTTGGAAACAATGAATTTACATTTATGACCAACAACTCTGATGATATCAGCGGTACTACAATGGCTGCTCATGCACCCTTGCTCGATTATATTGCTTTGAGCGGCGATGACTTTGTTGCTGAGTGGGACAATGTCAAAGGTTATCCTGTCAAGAACTACTAAAAAACGGAAGAAATTCTTATGATGATAAAAAAATTATGGAAAAAGAATAGCTTCAAAATTTGGTCTATAACTTCCGGTGTTTTGTTAGCTACTGTAATAGCTGTACCTATCGTATTGAATACAGCTTTGGCCGATGTTTTGGACTTTGCTTTGGGTGGAGCTGATCCTATCTTTAAAGATGGTGAACAGTCAGCTCATGTGAAGTCTTTTAACAGCAAAGACGAAAGCAAAGCTAATGCTGACAATGTTAACGTTAAATTGAATGAAGAAGGAATGGTCTTGTTGAAAAACAAGAACAATGCCTTGCCTTTAGCCAAAGGTTCTAAAATTTCTGTCTTTGGAAAGAATTCTGACAACATCGCAATCGGTGGATCTGGTTCAGGTGCTGCTAGTGGAGATTTTATCGGTGTTAACGAATCTTTAAGAAATGCCGGATTTGAAGTCAACCCAACACTTGAGAAGTTCTATCACGATAACAAACTCTCAGGAGAAGGACGTTCTTCAGCTTCTGGCGACTTGGATTCAGGAAAACCAGTCACATTGAAAACTGGTGAAACTCCTCAGTCTTCTTATACAAATGAAGTAAAAGATAGTTACAAGAATTATCAAGATGCCGCTGTTATAGTTCTTACTAGAATCGGTGGAGAGGGTATGGATCTTCCTATGACCATGGATGGCGTGGAAGGTGCTAGAAAGAGCGATGACCACTATCTTCAATTGGACAAGAACGAAGAAGATTTGATCGTTGCAGTAACCAATGGCGGATTTAAAAAAGTCATCGTCGTAATCAACTCTGGATCTGCTATGGAATTGGGATTCTTAGAAGAAAATGCTAAATATGTCACTCAAAAAGGATATACGATTGATCCATTTAAGATTGATGCTGCTATTTCTATTGGATACCCAGGAAATTCTGGATGCAAAGCTTTAGGTGAAATTATTGCCGGAGATGTAAATCCTAGTGGAAAGACTGTGGATACTTATGCTACTGATTTCAAGAAAATGCCTTCTTGGAAAAACTTTTCTGTAAATAACGATTTTGATACTGAAGGTGGACTTGGTGACCAATATATGATTGGTGATCAAGCTAAGCTCTACTATTTTGCTGATTATGAAGAAGGTGAGTATGTAGGATATCGTTATTATGAGACACGTGCTTTTACTGATGGTAACAAATGGTACGATGATAATGTAGTATATCCTTTCGGATATGGGTTGAGTTATACGACATTTTCATGGAGTGTCGATGCTACAACAGTTCCTTCTACACTTAATCCAGCTAATGAATTTACTGTTGAAGTTGAGGTAAAAAATCAAGGAAGTGTCGCAGGTAAAGACGTAGTAGAAGTTTATGCTAAAGCTCCTTATAAAACTGGTGAAATCGAAAAGCCTTATGAGATATTGATTGGATATGCCAAGACTGGCTTATTAGAGCCTGGTGCTAGTGAAAAAGTATCAATCGATATCAATCCTTACTACATGGCTTCATATGACTATAATGATGCCAACAATAATGGATTTAAAGGCTATGAATTGGATGCTGGAACTTATTCATTGAGTTTCAACAAGAATTCACATGAAAGCATAAGATCATTCGATATGGAATTGGCTGATAATTATCAATATGCTGAAGATCCTGTGACTGGAACTGAAGTCAAGAATCTTTATACTGATAATGTAGATGCATCATTTAATAGTGATTATCAATTGAAGACTATTCTTTCTAGAAAAGACTGGGAAGGAACATTCCCATCTCCCAGAACTCAAGAAGAAAGAACTGTCAGTCAAGACTTTTTAGACAAATTGGATGATAAATCTACTAATAATCCTAACGATTACGATAATGATCCTCAATTCGATTATCCTACAGTAGATGATACCAAGTTATATACAATTTATGATTTATTGTATAAGGATAATCTTGATGCCGATGGTAATTATGTAGTCGATGAAGAAGGAAATAAAGTTCGTGGCGAATGGGTTGGAGAAGTCTCATTTGATGATGAGAGATGGGATAGATTGTTGGATCAAATGAACTTGGCAGAAGTTGCCAACATGTATAATACAGCTGCTTATAAGATTGCAGGTGTTGATAGTGTTGGTCTTCCTGTTGTGACTTGTGCTGATGGTCCTGTCGGCTGGACTAGCTTCATCAATCCTGGTTTGTTTGAGAAGACTGCATCATATTCTTGTGGTGTAACTGTTGCATCCACTTGGAATGATGAACTCATTTCTAAATTTGGTGCTGCTGTCGGTGAAGAGGGATTGATTGGAAACGGATCTACTCCTTACACTGGATGGTACGCTCCTGCTATGAATATTCATAGGTCTCCATTCGGAGGAAGAAACTTCGAATACTTCTCAGAAGATCCTCTTCTTTCTGGAAAGGTTGGAGCTGCTGAAGTGAGAGGTTGCAGAAGTAAAGGATTAGTAACATTTGTCAAACACTTCGCTGCTAATGAACAAGAGACGCATCGTTCTATTTCCGGTGATTGTTCTTGGATTACTGAGCAAGCATTGAGAGAAATCTATTTGAGACCTTTCGAAATCACAGTTAAGGAAGGAAAGACATTGGGAATGATGTCATCTTTCAACAGAATCGGAACTCGTTGGACTGGTGGTGATTATCGTTTGTTAACTACTATCCTTAGAGATGAGTGGGGATTCAATGGAGCTGTTATCTGTGACTTCAACACAATTCCTACTTATATGGATGCAAGACAAGAAGCATATGCAGGTGGTGATTTGAATTTGGCTACTATGGCTTCATCAGCTTGGAATTATGATGAATCCAGCATAGGCGATCAATTGGTCTTGAGAAGAGTCTTGAAGGATGTCTGCTACAGCATTGTCAATGCAAACTCCATGCAAGGTACTGTAATTGGTCAAACTGCTCCTAAGTGGTCTTGGATCAACTATGCATATATCTTTGGAATGTTAGGTGTCATCTTAGTTTGGGGTGGAATTGTAATCACCTTAGATATTAAAAAGATAAAAGCTGAAGAAAAAGCTGAATCAGACAGTAAATAATAATTAGTCTTATGCTATAAAGTCATCCGTTTTTGTGCGGGTGACTTTTTTATATATTTTCTATATATCAATTTTTTTGAATTGGATTTGATTTTCATCACTTTATAGATATTGTTTTTGAATTTAGTTATTCTTTTTTTTGAAATATAGTCTTAAACTAGATAGGTATTTATATTTAGGTAATTTACTAAAAATGAACATATTTAAGGTTTTTAAAAGAAATAAAGATATTGTCAAATTAGCAGTTCCTGTATTTTTGGAACTGATATTGAGTGTAGCCATGGGCTATATAAATCAATTTATGCTAGCTGGAATTCCAATAGCTTCTAATGCTGTAAGTCAAGCAAATCAAATATCCAATATCTTTATCGTTTCTTTCTCTGTCTTTTCGACTTCTTCTTTAATATTGATAACTCAATTGAAAGGAAGTGGAAACAATGAATTATTGAATAAAGTATATCCATTGTCTTTTTGGGTTAACTTTATTTTAGGAGTAGTTGTCAGTTCATTGGTGATTGGATTAGCTGATCCTTTGTTTACGATGATGCAAGTGAAAGATAATGTTTTACCTTTTGCAGTCATGTATCAATATGTGAGTGGTGCATCGATAATATTTTTGGCTTTGAATCAAGTGCTGTCTTCTTTCTTAAGAGCTAACAAGAAAATGACACAACCTATGCTGATAGCTGTGATTACAAATGTTGTTGATGCTATAGGTGTTGCAATAACATTATGGGCTTTTCCTGATGGAACTTTAGATCCCATTCAAAAAATGATAGGGGTAGGATTATCTACTTTGATATCTAGAATTGTCGGATTTATTCTTTCTTTAGTATTCTACGTCAAGTATGTATCTATTTCTTTGTCATTCAAAGGAATAAGACCTTTCCCAAAACAATTGTTCAAAAGACTTTTGACTATTGGGTTACCTACAGCAGGAGAGACTTTATCTTATAACTTTTCTCAATTAGTCTTGATGATAATAGTTAATTTGTCTGTCTCAGTTTTAATGCAAAATCTAAGAAACTATATCATGACTTTCACTTCCATCATCTATTTGTTTGCTAATGGAACTGCTACTGCTATGCAAGTTGTCGAAGGAACATTAGTAGGTGAAGGCAAGAAAGATGAGGCGGAGAGACTAGTCAAAGATATAGGTGTTATGGCTAGAACTGTGTCATTCATAATGTCTTTGCTAATAACTGCTATAGCTTATTTTGTCTTTAAGTATTTGATGGGAGAAGCCATAGCTGATCCTAATATCAATACAGAAAAATTTACACAAGACTATATAGGATGGGTCGCTGTTTATTGCATGTTGATAGATATAGTATTGGATCAAGGAAGAGCTACTAACCTAGTCTATGTCAAAGGATTAGAAACAGCAGGTGATATATCATTTCCTGTTTTGACTTCAATCTTTACAAGTTGGGCTTTGACTGTTGGAGTATCAGCTTTATTATGCATTGTTTTTAAATTAGGAATATACGGAGCTTTTATCGGTGCTTGTTTGGATGAATGTGTTAGAGGAATAATATTTGAAATCAGATGGAAGTTAGGCAAGTGGAAGAATAAGACTTTAGTCAAAAATATCTAAAATCAATCATTTGATTTACTAATAGAGTATCTAGTAAAAGCGAAAACGTAGGTCGCCTTTTGAAAGTGCTTTTATTATTTTTTCTTAAGAAATTATTTATACTTTAAGCGTTGTGTTTTTTTTGTGTGAGTTTGAGATTAGCAACACTATTCTTAAATTCAAAAATGCTTATTATTAAAATGTTAGAAAAGGATTCTTTTTAGAACAATTTTTTGCGTTTGATAATATGCATTTGTCGAGATTATAACCACTTTTAATTTATCTAAAGGAAAAATCAAAGAAAATGAAAAAGAATCGTAAATTTCTCAGCTTATTTCTATCCGTTTTATCTTGTGCAACTTTAGTATCTTGTGGAGAAGGTAATAAAACTAGTGCTCCATCTAATACTGGTAATGTTACTACACCTTCCACACCTTCTACACCTTCTACACCCTCAGCTCCTTCCAGCAAGCCTAGCACAGATGAAAATAATTCATCTAAAAATGAAGATGAGAAGAAGATTTATACAATAGCTGAATTGATAGCTATGATGCCTAGTGATGGTAGTGTCACAACTGAAAGATACTATGTTAAAGCTACAATTAAATCTATCGATAATGCTGATTATGGTGCTATGACTATCGAAAATCCAACAGGAACATTGTCCGTTTATGGTACATATAGTTCTGATGGTGCAAAGAGATACAGTGAATTAGATGAGAAACCTGTCAAAGGTGATACAGTCTTACTTTATGGAACAATTCAAAACTACAAAAACAAAACTCCTGAAATAAAGAGCGGATGGATTATTGAATTTACAAAAGGAATTCCTTCTTGGAGTGAAGATGACTACACAGAAATGACTATAGGTGAAGCTAGAGAAGCTGCTGTAGATTCTTTGGTTAAGGTTACTGGTGTAGTCTCTAGAATCACATTTGCCAATGGAATGAAGCCTAATGGATTCATTATCGTCGGTGATAATAGCTCCATATATGTCTATGATAACCAGATTGCTATAGAAGTTGCCGTAGGGAACAAGATTACTCTTTTAGCTAAGAAGACAATGTTTATTGCTTCTAAAGAAGCTAATTCTGCCAAAAAGTTTGGATATAAAGGAGCCTGTCAATTGATCGATGGACATCTATTATCCAATGATGAAGCGACTAATGATTTGGATTTGTCATTCGCTCAAGAAAAGACAGTCAAAGAAGTTATTGAAACTTCTCCTTCTGCCAACATTACTTCCTTGATTTATCATAGCAATGCACTCATCAAGAGAGTTCAAAAAGAAGGACAAAACTTTGTTAATTATTACATCGATGATTTAGATGGTAAGACAGGAAGCTACGTTTATACTGCATGTGATGGTAACGATTTTGCTTGGATGGATCAATATGATGGAAAGATATGTTCTGTCTATTACACAGCCTTAAATGCAAAATCAACTTCTACTGGAGTTTTATTTAGATTCCTCCCTATCAAGATTGAAGATAACAATTATCAATTCGATAAAGCAGGAGCTCCTAAGTTTGCTGTCGAATATTATGGATTAGAGCAATTTGATACAGTCTATAGTGCAGACCCTGAGAAAGAAATGCTCACTTCAGTAACATCTGATTTATTGAACTTTGGAACAGCTACTTTGTCTTATTCTTCTAGCAATACTGATTTAGCTTATTTTGAAACCGGCAAGGATGGTAAGGTTATATTCCATATTAAAAGTGGATCTGAAGGAACAGCAACCATTACTGTCACTGGTCATTTGGATGGTCAAAAAGACTTCTCTAAGACTATGAATATAAAGATTACTAAGCCTGTTGATGTGAGTTTGGCAGTTAATGTTAAAGCTGCAATTGATGCTAGTAAAGGTACTGAATTATTAGTCAAAGGTGTCATAGGACCTTCTTTAGTAAACAAGAACGGATTCTACTTGATAGATGAGACCGGAAGTTTAGCAGTAGTTATGAATTCAACGGATGAATTCAATGGACTTCAAATAGGTCAGACAGTTTATATCAAAGGAAAGAGAGATTTGTTTGCTAGCGCCCGTAATGGTACTCCTTCCTATTTTGAGTCTTGCATGACTGGTTGTCAAATAGTTAAAAATGAGTTTGGAAATGTGGATTATTCAACAGCCTCGTTTATTAAAGGCAAGACCTTAGCTGATTTGATAGCTTTACCTGTTACTGATAATTATCATACTGCCGAGGTATATGTTATTACTGCCGGTTTGAAATTTGTTTCAACCAAAAATTATTCAAATGCCTATTTAAAGGATGGCGATAGTGAAATGCGTCTTTATTGCACTAATGCTTCAAGCCAGTATCAATGGATAAATCCTTATGTAGATGATACTAAGACCTACACTATGGAAGTTGCTGTCTGTAATTGGAATAACAAAAATTATTATACAGCTTGTCTCTTATCAATCACTGATTCTAATGGAAACAAGGTGATGAATACCTTTAACTTCAATAGTTAATTATAAGTTGTATATTTAAAGAAAATAAAAGCTCAGCCGTAATTTTGGCTGAGTTTTTATTTTTGCCTCTATAAATTTTTAATAATCTTAATCGGCTTGCTCTTCAACGCTTTGATACAAGTAATCAATGAGGTTATAAGTCCTATTCCGATTATCACTGCTAGTAATAATCCGATATTGAATATATTGAAAGTGAAATAGTTGAGCATAATCCAATTATTCAAAATTGGGAATATTATTCCTAATGCGATTAAATCAAATAAAAATATAATCGAGGAAATCAATAAGGAATCAGTTATAGTCAGTTGGATAATTCCTAATTTTGTACATCCCATAGACCTTAATATTCCAGCTCTGATTTCATTCTTTTTAGTGTTGGCGAAGCACAAATTTATAATCATTAGAATAGCTATAGTTAATAAAGCGCATATGATTATAGTAATTACATTTCCTGTGGTTCCATATCTGAAATTAGTCAAAGAATCGTATGAATAATAGTTGTTAATTATAACCGCATAGTAATTAAGGCCATTTTCATCTTTGACATTTAATGATTGAATAAATCTTAAATCCTTATTGATGTCACCTGATAAACGATAGATATATGTATAAGAGGGGTTAGGCTCTTTGTAAACTTCTTCTTGATATCCAGCTTTTAGATAAGGATAGCAACAAATTGAGATCCCTTTTAATAACTCTTTGCAGTCCTTATTGAGATTAGTGCTTGTATTTAATAGGATAGATGGCAAGTCATCAATTTTAAATACACCAGTAATCTTATATCCACATAGGGTCTTGCCTATTAATTCATCATAATTCTTTGATCCCTCAAATGTATTTTTTCCATCTCCATGATCAAATGTATAGATATGCGCATATTTGATTAAGCCGTAAGCTAATGTATCGGGCAAGGCAATTTCATTATAATTCTGAGGAAGTCTACTATTCTCAGTAGCTTTTTCAAATCCTATATAAGAAAGATCGATATCAGGATCTAATTCTATTGCTTCTTGACTTTGTGAAGATGAGTCTTTAAGTACGTATTTAGTTAAACTGTCCAACTGAGATGAATCCCATCCAAATGCTTGTAAATAACCACCTTTCATTCTTGTCATTTGGAAAACATTTTTAGTATTTGAATTTAATTTTTCTTTCTGCTCTGTATTAGGAGTTATAGAAGTGTCTACGAAATCACCATCTGGAGAATACCCTTGAAATCTTGTTTCTAAAAAAGCCATTCTTGATGTTGTTTGATATTGCTTATCTAAAAAGATTTTGTTTTGATCGGCATTAATTATGGATAAGAACAATGTCATTGCAACGGTTGAAATAATTGTTATTAATAAAGATGTGAATAATCTAATCTTTGATTTGGCAATAGATTGTAGACTCAACTTAAAACTATTTTTTATTGATAATAACCCATGTTTTTTATCTTTAGTCTCTTTATTGCTTTTATCTTTAGAGATAGCTGAATCGGTGCTATTTAAGCCATCATTATTTGTTATTTTGCAAATATTACCTGCTTCTAATTCGATTGTAGAAATAGCGTATTTGGAAAAGAAATCTAAATCATGAGTTGAAACTATTATCAATTTCTCTTTTGATAATTCACCGAGCAATTTAGCTAAATCTGTTGCATTAGATTTATCTAATGAAGATGTTGGCTCATCCAAACATAATATATCTGGATCTTTAATTAGTGTTCTAGCTATTGCTATTCTTTGCTTTTGACCTCCAGATAATTCGTTTGGATGTCTAGATAACAATTTATCCAATGATTCTGATTTATCGGGAAGATTTACTTTTTTTAATATCTCCTCAACTACTGATTTATCATAATGTGATTTAGCTAAATCAAAAGCTAAAGATAGATTATCTTTAATAGATAATTCGTTGATGAGATTTAAATCCTGAAAAACTATTCCGACATTTTTATTTCTATAATTGTCATAATTTGATTTATTTATTTTAGTTCCTTTAAATAATAAATCACCAGATGTTTGTGAATCTAGCCCGGATAATATATTGAGTAGAGTTGTTTTACCGGACCCACTTCTTCCGGTAATCAAATATAGACCTGTTTCATTGAAAGAGTAAGAAAAGGAATTTAAAGCTACAGAATCACTTTTTTTATATTGCTTTGTTAAATTTTTCACTTCTAACATAATGCAAGGCTCCTTTCTATAATTATTTTAAATTATAATGCTAAAATCTTCAGTGACAATATTTGATTCTTCTTGTAGTTCTAACATTCTTTCGACCGGATAGTCATGCGAATCAGCTGGCATAGGTGTACTTGCACTTTCTTGATAATTTTTTGTTGCTAATAAATTGATTTTCCACTAACTCAAAGTACGGGGAGAGGATTTATCGTTTCCACTTTTTAACACTACAAGTCTATAGGTTTAAACATAACACCATTATCAAAGAGTATAAAAAGAATAGTTGTTTTGTAGCAAAAACTATATGCTTTGCTTAGTCTTCCTTTTTCACTATTTCGACATCGCCTATAAGCTTTTCCAAGAAATCCTTGGCAAGATTTCTATCTAAATCATCATGGATTTTTTGGTTTTCATAACTTCTAAGACAGTTATAGCAAGACGGATTACAGTTGCAGTTTGACATATTATGGTAGGCAACTCTGAATATTTCTTGAAGCATCTCTCCGTTCTCAGTAACTAATCTTCTAGAATGTCCTGCTCCTCCAGGAACTGCATCATAGATGATTATAGAATACTTAATGCGATGATTAATGACCTTCCATGACAAGCAAGCACTTATGTCTCTCCTTTCAATGTTTAGAAAGTCGGAAACAGCATAAAGTATTGCATACATCGCCGATATCATTGTCTTGTAGTCTGATGTATCGCAATCGAAGTTGATCTTTGCGACATCGGTATTAAAAACGTGGTGCAAAGAATACCTGATCAACTCTGTGCAATCGCAAGCATATTGTCCGAATAAGCTTTCATGTTTCTTAGTCGTCGAAATCTTATGAGCCCTGTTCTTGATCTGCTTGTTTGCCTCTTTATCTCCTGGAATTGTTTCATCTTCGGCATAGGCATAACCACATTTAGGGCATATATAAAAGTTATTAGTTGATTTAACCATCAATGAATCATTTATTGTTGATTCTACATCAACTTCTATACCATTGAATTTGAAAGAGAACTTATCTATTGTCTTGGATTCTGTATTTCCAATATAGAAAGCATCAGTCTTATAGTTTTTCTCTTGTCTAGACATTGGAACTTCTTTCGCATTTCTTTCGGTCACAAATCCTGAGACGGGTTCAATACTTTCATTGAAATCTCGTGGATAAAGAATTTGCCCACATGAAGAACATCCAATTCCTTCTTTTGGAATTGGAGTAAGACTGTAATTCGTGGCCTGACATTCATCGTTAGAACACTTGCCAACATAAGCTGTCTTCCACTCCTGCTTGTTGTTATTGAAGCACGATTTCTTTATGTAACGGCTTGTATACATCTTTCCATCAGCTATAACTTCTGAGGAAGGTGCGTATTCAGCAATTGCAATAGATAAATCTCTGGTAAGTCTTAATTTATTGATATTCTGTGCTGTTGTGTTTTGCTCCAACTCGACAGTATCAACTGGGAATCCATATCTAGGAAGAATGTTGCCTCTAGCCAAAAACTCGATCAGTTTATTGTCCATATATTGCTTCATTCTTCTTTCGCATCTAGCAGCTTTTTCAAGGTCGTGTTCTTTCGTGAGTTTCTTGATCAACGTTTCAAATTCCTTAATATTGTTCTCATATTCTCTGATAAGAAGGGTGAACGCCCCCTCTTCACCTTTGAAAGCATCAACCCAACCGAAATTTTCGATGCCTAATCGTTTGTGCATATCGTTCACATCAGGTATGGAGCGCTTAAGCATATCAGTCAATCTTTCAGGCTTCGAATCCAACCAATCATAGAATTCTAAATATCCTTTTTGGTTGATGAATTTATCGGCATTATTCGAATTATAGAATTCAGGTTTCATAGCAAAGAACATGCTCAAGGCAACTGCATAGATATGACGCCTCACGATTTTGTCATTATCTACCTTGAATAACGGAGGCATGATTGTTCCATTTATCATTTTGTCAGGGTCTTTGAAGAAGGATAGGTCATGAGAACTAAGCTTTGCGTAAGTAAGGCAATATGCGGCAGCATTGACGCTTCTTCCTGCACGGCCCGCTCTCTGAGCATAATTTGATGGCAAAGGCGGAACATCTCTTAAAAATACTGTTTCCAAATCACCGACATCGACGCCCATCTCGAATGTAGTCGAGCATGACAAAGCGTTTATTTCCTTCTTAATGAACTGTTCCTGGTAATCAGCGCTTTCACGTTTGCTTAACTGCGCGGTATGTTCTTTTATGAACAAAGGACTCATCCTATCGCTAAAATACAATTCGGCAAAGTGATTGTCTTTTCTTATATCGGATGGATTTACTTCTACGACCTTAGAATCACAGTTTGGAGTAATGCAGTGGCCATGAATATGATAAGGAGAAACCCTTCCACATTTAGGACATTTATACCATTTTGCTCTGGAATCGCCACTGATTCTTACTCTAAAATATTTCGCAGGCAAAACATATGTTTGATCCTTGTTTTTGTCTATCAAACAGTATTCGCTCCCATATTCAGGTTTTGTTAGATATTCAAAATATTGGTTCAAGAATTCATAGGCCTCGCTTGCCGATATTTTCAAAAAGTTCATCACATAATAGAGTTTGTTCGTTCTATAGAATTCATTTTGCTTTCCTTTTTTGTTTCTCGGCATCCAGTCGGTTACTGTCATTCTTTTCTTATCTGGGGACTGAAGACTTGTGATGAATTTTTGGCTTGCTGTATAGAATATATACTCTCTGTCATTGTCATCGATATCAGTATCGGAATTGGTGCATACAGCTCCTACCTTGACAATTTCAAAGACAAGCAAATTCAATAGGTTTTTAACGGCTTCGGTATCTACATGATACCTTTCGACAATGCTTTGTATCGTTTCAACCGAATTGCCTAGATATTCAAATTGTAGAACACCTAATGATGTTAGAGATGTAGACGCATTCATACGAGCTAATTCGTTAAGCATCGCAATCCAAGCATTTTTTGAACTCTTCGTATTGAGATTAGAATTATCGCTATTAGATGAAGCGAAACTTCTTGTATTAGTAAAATAAGAGGTCAATTTCGTGACAAAATCGGATATGGTGAACGTGTTATCGATTATATTGTCTCTTTGCTCTTCGACTATATGGCATATTCCCCTTCTTCTTAAGAATTCGTCATAGCTCTTTTCTAGATAGCACGCAAATCTGGCAGCCTCTTGTCTACCATCAGAAAAAGCCAAGAATTGTCTCCCTGTCTTTTTTGCTATTTTTTTATTTTGGCTTATAGCCCTAGCAAATATATTAGTCTTTACTAGTTTAGTGTCAGTTTCTTCATATGATAATTCAGGAAGTTCTTCATATAAAGAAGTTGCCAAAACAGATGTAGCAGCATCGTTTCCTAAATAGAAACGCATGTATTTGCCTCTATGGCAATTTCCGCATTTCGCTATTTTGCTATCTTCCTTTGTTTTTCTGGCTTTGACAATTTTGATGTATTCATTAGAGTAACAGTCGCAAGGTTTGTTTTTGATTCTGTCCTGTTCTACAACTGCGCCACAATGCGGGCAAAGATAGAATTTTTCTTCATTGCTCTTTAATTGGGCGTTATCGTCTTTTTCATCTTCATCTTCATCATCAATGTTCTTATCTTCTTCATCTTCCAAATAAAAGTAATCAACTGCCTCGCCCATCTTGCCAACCTGAGTAAGATGGCCATCAACTATTTTTCCAGCCAAAGCGAATTTACCACAATCATCGCAACGGGCAACCTCAAATACAGTGTAGTTATCGTAACTCTTTTGTCTGTTCAAGAATAATTTTCTCTCGGGTGAGAGGGCGATATAACATCCTTCTAAACCTCTGACAAAGAAATGATATCTTACATCAATAAGTGGCTTTCCTTCCTTAATGGCTCTAGCACAAAGTGATATGAATGCAGTGCATTCATCAACGCTCGCATTCAATATTCGGCAAATATCATCCAATGTTGATACTTTTTTTACATATTTCCTGAAGGTTTGATATTGCGAAGATGATTCTATAAAATCATAAATCAATTCAGCCTCAGGTCCATCGCCGTGCTTGAGTCCATGTTTATCCAACACTTCAGATACAACGTTCTTTTCATCCGCCAATTCTTCGATAAGTGAGTATGGATAAAGTGTGCCTGTAGAAGTTGGAACATATTTCTTCCTTTCGGCTCTTATAATGTTTTCTTTCTTGAACCCAGCACCACAAAGATTGTTGGCAAACTTTATGATATCGTCATTTGAAGATTCTCCGTTTCCCAATGTAGCACTGGTCAAAATGAATTGCGTTTCTCTAGAAGAGGTGATTCTAGCCTTGAGTCTTCTCAAAAGTATAGATGTTTCGATTCCTGTAGCACCGCTATAAATGTGAGCTTCATCTAGTACGACGAATTTAAAATCTGATTTTGAAAACAAAGCATCGTCATTAGGCCTAAATAGCAAATGCTCCAACATGGCATAATTTGTGAATAGGATATTAGGTGGATTATCCTTCATCTCTTCACGAGACAATAGTTCGTTTTTCAAGCGGTGGCGAAGCTTCTCCAAAGGTTCGTTAGCAAACATAGCCTCGTAAACTTTTATAGCATCGTCCTCATTATATTCCGTTCCTCCGTTATAAACGCCGAAGGTTATATCTTCATATTGCATCAACAACTTACGAATATTCTTTAATTGATCATTCGCCAAAGCGTTCATAGGATATATAAAAAGTGCTCTGACTCCAGGGCCTAACGTTCCTGCTTCCTTCTCTCTTAAAAGATCATTAATTACAGGTATCAAGAAACAGTTTGTCTTACCACTACCAGTACCTGTTGATATGACGGCATTATTGCCATTCACTATCGTTCTGATTGCTCTTTCCTGATGCAAATACAATGGTCTATCGATAGGCAATATGATTTTCCCATCAACGCCTTTCTTCTTGTTTTTTTCCAAGTCCACAAAAAGAGGCGAAATCACTCCTTCGTTTATTAACTCTCTGATGCTCTTACCAGTCACGAATACATCATTTGTTTCTAGATAAGGCCCTTTGGCTATCAAATTCTCTAATTGTTCGTTGAACTGCTTTCTGAGATTTGCATCAGAGAAAGAAAATGATGTTGATATGTAGCTTTTGAATTCTTCTTTTATGTTTTTTGATGCTTTTACTGGATCAAACATTGTTTCACCTGCCTTCCTCCAAGACTTCAAACAAATAGAAGTCTACTCCTCTTGCTCCACGATTGGAGATTGTTGTTTTTCCATCGTAATCGACAGCAAATTCACCATCATATTCTAAATCAGGATCATCTAAGTCAAGGCCATATCCTAAATAGGCTGATGCCAAAGTCTTTAATTCGATTTTTAATGGGTTTATTCGATGCCACACGTTATTTTCATCACGCATGTTCGTATAAGACCGTTTGCCAGATACACTGCTATATAAGAATAGATTGCCGGAATAAACATCAAACCCATCCTTTTCCGTAATGAATCTGATATCTGATATATAGAATGGCCTTATCTGAATGATTTGAGCTTTGTTTTTTGTATCCTCGAATGTGACGGCCCTATTCACTTTGAGGATTTTGTTTTTGAATCTGATGCTCTTCAAATTCCCGAACAAATACTCTTTTTTGAATAATTGTTCCTCTTTTCTTAAAAATCCGTCACTTGTCCCTGATATTTGAACATCGTAATAGCCTTCTTCCAAGGAATCGACATGGAATGTCATCGAAGCCTCTAGCGACAATGCCTGCTCAAAATCTATTGAGCCTTCCTTGCTGATGATTTTAATCTTTATCGAACTCAAGTTTTTGTCGCCGACGAAACTATCTGGTTTCCATGAAATCGAGAAATTGTTGCTATCAACGGTAATAGGATCTACAAGGAACTTTGACTTCAAGGCAATCCTTGCCAACTCATAAAAGCAATCATTCAGCCTAATGAATAGAGTCGTTTCGTCTATCAATGTCTCATTTGTCGAGTAAATTGTTTGCCCTAATTTATAATGTTTGCCATCAGATGTCCGTTCCAAAAGATTGTTTGCCCTATGTGATAGAGCAACGATATAATCAAATCCTAATGGCACGTCTATATCCAACAATGATGAATTAGTGATTTCCTTGAAATAAATTGCCTTGCTTGGCTTGATTTGCCACTCACGGTCATCGATTTTCCAACGCAATACAGGCGGATTCAAAATGATCTCGCCTTCGTTGAATGGCATCGTATTTTCTTCCAAAGAAACATCTATTTTATTTTCAAAACGGTATCTTTCCGTTTTGAAGATCACATTGCCAATCAAATTGTCGCCGTAATAAATTTCTTTATCATATGTGATGGATATATTTTTAAATTTAATTACCGTCATGGATGCCAAGATATGATTGTCGCTATATCTAAAAGCTGATATCCGGATAGGCTTTCCGAATTCTAAATCATATGAAACCCCGAATCGTCTTTTGCCATTGAAATCAAAAGAGCTAAGAGTTGACAGTTTGACTATTCTTTCGTTTAGTCTCAATCCTATATCCGAGATATCTAAACTCGGCTCAGTATCGAGATAAACATCTCCATCTATGATTTTGTATATCTCGCCATCCTGTCGGTAATCGGCATCATTTCTCTCGTTGGCATAGAAATATAAATTTCTATCTGACCTTTCACTCTCGAAAAAGATTATTCTTTCTGAAGAACGAATGACTTCTCCTTCATGGGCAAACACACTATATAGATTCTTACCATATGCTCTTTGAATATCTTCTGGAACAGTCATGTTTCCAATCTTAGGAGCATAAAGGAAGTAAGTTCCAGGTATGAGGCTTTGGGAGTTTGATTCCCTATTTCCTGCAAAAAGGATAAACTCCCTTTTAAGCGAATTCATGGAATGGAATATTGTTTTACCGCAATGCGTTATCTCGACTTCAATGTTCAAAGTTCCGCTAAAATTAAATTGATCCAAATCATACTCGAGACTCTTTGCCGTCAGGATGATTCCTGAGCCCATTGTAGGAATAAATCCAGCCTTGACTTGTTTTCCGTTGACTTTGATTTCAATATATGGTTCGTAATCAAAGTTTTCAATCAATCTGAAGGAAGATATATGTAGTTTCGCACAACCATCTATCAAGGCATATTTTGCTTTTATTTGAGAAGGGTCGGATGCGATGAACTCATGTTTTGTCCTATCTCTTCTGGTCTGTGTTCCTAATTCACTTGCTTTTGCATCCCACCATTCTTTTATCAATGAAGCAAAGTAAGTTTCAACCTTTATCGGTTCGTCATTTGTCAGATGATTCATGGTTTCAAAAGCTTCATCAAGGAGCTCCTTAAGCAAATCTTGCTTTTCGATAGCTAATCCCTTGATACCCGCTCTGAAGCCATAGACCTTGCTCCCTAGTTGGATATCTTCATCATCCTTTTTACTGTTTGATATCTTCTTATTAAGACTAGATGCAATCAAATTCAGGATTTCATCATTCTTATCGTATTGTTGGAACAGGTCCTTGCAATAGATTTCCCAGCACATGTCAAGAAAAGAAAAGGTAGATTTTTTTGGAGAAAAGGCATGACTGCAAATAGATGTGTAATACTTCTTTTGGAAGCATTTGAAAACGAACATTTGGTCCCATGAATTAAGGGTATCAATGCACTTGCAGATTTGATTGTATCTCTTGCCTGCGATTTGCGAGCATCGTCCAAGAAGTCTGCTTGCTATATAATCCATCCAGGCGTCTTCGTCTGAGTTCCATTCTTTCGTCAGTTCCACCAAAGCAACAACGACGGCACGATAGTCAGATATGCGTATATCTTCTCCATATGAATCCGAGATGTTTCTAAGAATATCCCCAACATATTCATATAAAATTGATTTTTCTTCATCATTCAAAAGTAAGGAATTGCCCAAAAATTTGTTTTTGAACAATGATTCTATCTTTTGGGTGATTTCTTTTGTAAGCATGTCCAATTATATTCCCTTCTTTCTTTGCTGAATCGAAAGTGCGCTCGTTCCTTGTTGTTTACAAAACCATTTATTGGTAGTTTTTTTCTTAATGTCTATTAAAAGAGAAAACATGATTTCATATAAAAGTATACCACTTGACCATAAAGATTACATCTACGCAGACAGTGTTAGTCGTTTAAATAATCTTGAACATATCTCGTAAGCTATGACTTGCTATTTTATAGCCAATAAATAATATTCCCAGTTATCGAAGTGATTGTATAAACATACCGTGATTCATATCTCGATCTTACATCATACCATTGCGCATATTCTCCGGCATTTAGTTTGACAGTTCCTAAAGTATTGGTGGTTTTATTGCTACTATCTGTAAATGCAAAATTGTAATTTATCGAAACATTGTCATAAAAGGCATAGCTTAAAGCACCATCAAAATAGTATCTAAAACAATAGGCGTCAGTGCCATAAGTATCTCTTCTTATTTCAATAAAATTTGTATAATTGCTCAAAGTTAATGCTATCTCGTTTTTTTCTTCTTTTGCATGTTCGACAACATTGCTATTGACACTAGATGGAGTATTATCACTACACCCAACAATCATCAAACTTCCTAATAAACACATAGTAGAAATCAAAATCTTTTTCATGTTTAATCCCTCTTTCTTGTCACCCAATTTTATCACACAATAAGGGCAAATGGTTTTAAGCTTCCATTTAGCCGTTTCTTTTTCCAATTCAAATGCAGTTGTAGCCTTTTCACCCATTATCATCTCAATCTTGCTAAGTTTGTCATAAGTCTTCATATCATTTAGGCCTTTTACTACTTCTTCATTATCAAGGAAATTATCATTGATATACTTAACCCAAACAATCGGCTTTTTATGCGAAGGATCACTGTCGTTGCAATAAGTGATAGAAATATTATGAGAACAAATGACAAAATATTAAAGCTTGAAAGCATGGGAGGTAAATGAAATTAACTGTCACAAATTAAAAAACAAAAACCTTGGTTTGCACAGGTGACCTGGCAGATGACTGCTTGTGATATAATAACCATTGGTAAGCAATGACCTAACAATTAGGCAATTCGGTGAGTCAACAAGATGCTAAGAACTGTGGTGGTTCCGTCTTGTTGACCCACCGAATTACGAACCACCACATATGAAAACTGATAACAACAGCAAAAGCTTTTTAAAAGCGGATTTTTTGAATCTGGAGTCCTTTTACGATGGTACGAAATACGAATGGTACGTTGCCAAGCACAGAAGGCCTTCTCCGGCTGAGCTAAGCCTTGTCAACGGCCTTTCAATCGAATGCTGTCCTCACTGCGGAGGGACCCATTTCAAGAAATCAGGTTACTACAGCAATGGAACAAGAAGATACCGTTGCCTTGACTGCGGAAGAGTGTTCTCCCCGCTTACTGGAACCGTGTTTGATGCACACAAGATTCCCGTATCCGAATAGATCGAATACATGATTCACCTTTTCGAGTTCCATTCCCTTTCCAGTTCAGCCAGAGACAACAGAAATGCGAAAATGACGGGAAAATACTGGATTTCCAAGGTCTTTGCCATCCTTTCGGACTGCCAGAAGAATATTGTTCTGTCAGGGAAAGTCTATCTGGATGAGACGTATTTCTCGGTCATGCCAAAAGATCAGACGAAGAAGCACGACGGAAAACATTACAGAGGGCTTTCCCGGAACAAAATCTGTGTCGTGACTGCAACGGACGGAGTCAACGTCTTCCTTGCAGTCCGCGGGAGGGCAAAGCCGTCACGAGCAAGAATTCTTAAGGCATTCGAAGGACACATGAAGAACGGCTCCGTGCTGATCCATGACGGAGAGAACAGTCATAAGATTCTGACTGAGGCTTTCGGGTTGACCGAAGAAGTGCACACGACAAAGGAGACGCGAAACCTTTCAGACGATGACAATCCGATGGAACCGATAAACGCAGTCCATCGAAACCTGAAGCGGTTCATGAGAGAACATCCAGCATATGACAGGGATGATCTTCAGGACTGGCTGAATCTGTTTTGGTTTATCTATACAAATCGTGGAATTCCAATGGATGACAAGGTGAAAAAGTTGCTTCAGATGGCGATTTTGACACATAAAGTGATCAGATTTCGTGAGGTCTTTGCTAAAAAAGCCGATAAGTAAGGGATTTATCAGGTCACCTGTGCAAACCAAGTTTTTTTTAAATTATAATGCTAAAATCTTTAGTGACAATATTTGATCTTTCTTGTAGTTCTAACATTCTTCCGGCCGGATAGTCATGCGAATCAGCTGGCATAGGTGTGCTTGCACTTTTTGATAAGTTTTTGTTGCTAATAAATTGATTTTGCTGATTGATAGTATTGGCTTGGCAAAAAAGCTTTCTTAATCGAACAGGATTTTATCAAGGTTACATTCCTTATTTGAGGCTTATTGCTCATAAATCGTCAATAAGTGAGCAATAAAGCAGTAAAAAGTGAGCAATAAAACAGCAAAAAGTGAGCAATAAAACATAGGTCCTAGTTAATCAATTCCGTCTTCCAACCTTATTTAAAGTAAGTCACGCTCCTTTTATTCCCAACCAAATATTATTGGAAGTTGGGAATAAAACAGATTGCTCGCACAGGTATTTTTTAAATCAGAGGCTGCTGCCTAATAAAAAAATCCATTGATGCGTTTGTTCTCTAGAACCCCTAAGGAAATCCTGCGGATTGCAAGCCATTTTAGCAGCATTTTATATCTCAATGGCCGATTCTTCCGGCAGAGAAAATCGATTCAATCATATCTCCAAAGATCTTTGGATGGTTCCAAGGATAACCTGAAATATTCCCCCAAACTAGCTTGACTGAATTTTTGAGTGGTCGATATCTCGTTTTGGTCCTTTTAACCGCTTTTCGGCAGGAAAACGGAGAGGTTCATCGCCTCTCCGTTATCTAAAATGTGCCGATTTTGACGTTTTTTAAGCCTTTTTTAGCTGTTTTTGACGTCTTTTTGGCGTAGCAAACGTGATGCACTCCACATGTGCTGCTGAATTTGTCTACCTCCTGTTTTGCAGAGTCGTTTGCTTGCTGTTGATACGTAATTCCTTTGATCGTCTTGCCGACTTTGTTCTTGAGGATGTACTCGGCCGTATTGACTTCGTCTTGAGGAAGAATTTGATCTTGTAGGGGTCGTCTCCTTCTCCCACGATGACCTTCTCGACCATCGTCTCGAATAGGTGGCGGTTGAACTCCTTAATCTCATTCCCCTCCTTGACCATGCTTTCGATGGGAGAGAGCTTCAAATCGACGAGCTTCTTTCTCTTGTTCTCGAGGGCGGTCAGCTTCTTTTCGTTCTTCTGGATGAGGACTTTTGGGACTTCCTCCGGTATGTTTTTGGAACAGCATTTCTTTACTGGCTATTCTAATGTTTGAGAACGCCAGTTATTAAGGTTGAGGGCACAGGAGGGAAGAAAAATTTTATCCGTCACAAATTCAGAGAAACGCACTTATTTTGCTTGTTTTTCGTCTCGCGTTTATGCGTCAGTCACAGGTTCGCTAGCTTTATTATCAACGTTTTCAAACATTAAAGTATTCAATTAAGAACTGAAATTATTCTTGGTGTTTTGACTAGTGCTGTTTTCTTTACAATAATTATGCTTGCTTCTTTTTTGATCTACTCACATGGTCAAGAATCATTTTGATCATCTTTGCTTTTTCAATTTTGATAATGATTGTTCCGGCTTTTCTTTTTATTGAACAAAAGGGTGTTACTATGTTTGTGGGAAAAGAAGTTGGCAAAAGAAGTTATAATGAAAAAGAATGATACAGACTGATTCATGATTTCAGTATAGAATGACAACACCAAGAATGTGAGTCTGTCCTGCTTGTCAAAAATATCCGATGTCGTTTGCTTTTAGTCCAAAAGGAATCGAAAACAGGTGGAGGCAACCTCCACCTGTTCATTTACGAAGAGTCAGCTTATGCGGACATTGAAAATACTTGAGCGACTCTTACTTTACAAGTCCCATATTTTTTTGCAGTGACATGGATACCGATGAGTTCAAAATTATTTTTCTTGATCACGAGTTTACCGCTAGGAGATAACGCAATTACGGCGTTGCCAACGACATTTCTGACAACCATTGAGAAATTCGTGGTATCAGAAATTGTGATTATGTATGTCACATCATCGCTGGCTGTAGCATCAAGCCTGATAGTGAATAGTCTTGTTTCGTCTGCGATGAATTTGCATTCTTTTTCTGCAACATAATTATCTAACTTCAAAGAATATCCAGAAGAATGGTTACACTCATAGCATGTGCCGTTACGACTATAGTTGGCATCGTGTTTATGGACACCAGTCACTTCGACTTTTGCAATCGTTTTTCCGCTTTCTATGAGAGTAAAGGTACGACCGACGAAAGCAGGAGTAGAAGTCGGTAAATAGAACTTGACGTTTTCAACTGTTTCTCCGCTAGCAACCATATCTGTTCCGCTAGGGAAGAACATTCTTGCTGTTTTTTCCGAATTGGTATCTTTAAATCTGATATTGGGGAAATATCTTTCATTTTTGCTATCCATCAAAGGTGTGTGTTTTCCGCCTTCATCTTTTGTGAAAACGTAGAGTTTTCCATACAGGAGATCATACTCTTTTAGAGTATCTTTCTTACTGATTGTATAACCTCTTCCGACTTCTTCTCTTTTAACACCAGTAACTAATAATGAAACCTCTTCTCCTACTGTTGCTTTTTCTACTTTTACTCTTCCTTTCTCAATACCAGTAACTGTGATAGACTTACCATTTTCATGGATATAAAGTGAATCGCCTTTATTGAGTGTGCCACGAGCGATTTTTGTTGTAATCACGATATCTTCTCTTCCCGAGAAAGTGAAGATATCATGGATACCGCAATAAAAGTCAGCAGTGTCATAGTTTTTCAATGTGACGTTTTCAATACCCTGAGCATTGAGAGCGTAGTTATCATCATCGATTGATAATGCAGAAGTTGGAATCTCGTTGATACCGGCTAAATCATATGATTTATCGGCAACGATATGAATTTTTCTTGTTGTGTCATCATCAAACTTGACCTCTTGTTCTATGAGTTGAATCTTATCATCGACAAGATTCTCGCCTAATGTCTTTTCAAAGTAGGTGACATCCAATTTGACCTCGTATTGAGCAATCTTCATTTCACCTGTCTTTTCCCCGGCCTCATATTCTGTTGTTTCAGGTAAGGTGATTTTGTATTCATAAACGCCAACAGTACTCGGTGCGACAGCCATATAGGCTTCTGCTCCTTTTCTCCTGTATTCGACTTTCAATCCGGCTTTATCTTCGCTTACGATGTAATCATTCAATTCATAAGGTCTTGTATTATAAATAAATTCAGATTGGGTGACCGTGATTGTTCTCGGCTTCAGAGTAAGAGCGGTATCAGGCACTGTTTTGACTTCGTGGAAGTTACATATTTCACATGTTCTTTCATCGACTCTATCTTGCTGATAAGCGGCAGGTGTCTTGACTGCCCAGGTTCCCTGATGCTCTGCAAAATCCTTCTTCATCGAATCATGGCCTGTACAAGTTGTCTCATGCCAATGACCGGAGATATCACTCTTCCATTCCGTTCCCCATTCATGGAAACCAGTACCCTCAATTGTTCTTTCTGTCTCGTATTGGCAGATAGAGCAAACACCTTTTTCGACTTTGTCTTTATGAATGTCGGCTTTTGTCTTTTCCGTCCAGACAAAGGTGTGGTTCGCAAGATTTATCTTCTCGTTGCAAGAGGAATCAGTACAAGTATTCCAATGCTTTGTTTCATCTTTGTCCCATGCCGTTGAGAAGGTGTGATTGTGTACAGGCTGCTCTGTCTTCTGTGTTGTTCCAGGTGTGGTGCTTTCTTTCTTTCCACATCCGGTCAACGGGCCTGCTGTCAATAAAGCAAAGACAGCAATTAAAGCGGGTATCTTTTTCTTTTTCATATTTCTTTATACTATTTATTTCTGTTTTCCCAATAGTACATTTACCTCCTTGATATTCTGGGAAAATCATGTTCGAAGTCTTATCGTCTTTAGATTTCTCCGACAAGAGTCAGAATGTGATCGATTTTCACAAAGCCATTTTCTCCGGAGAAAACCATTGTCTTTTTATCTTTGCTGATAGTTCCTGCAAATGATTTGAAGAAACCATGTTTCGTTGCAGTAATTCCTTTTTTCATATCTTCTTCAGTATCATAGAACAAGATAGATTGATTGGAAATTTTATAATAGATATCTTTTTCGTAATATTCGGAACCTCCTTCATAACTGAGGCCGAAACACGTTTTTGCAATATCTTTCGTTTCGTCGAAGACAAATTTGATAGTCGCTGCCTTATTCATGGCAACCAACTCTTCTTCGGTTAATTCTTCACCCTTTAGGAACTCTTCTTTTTCTTCATCTGTGCATGAAAATGTAACGATTGAATCTGTATGATTGAATGTTTTTCCCTTAATGCTTTCCAATCCCCATTTTGCATAGAGGGTAAAGACTCTGGCTGGCATATAAGAAAAAGTAAAAGGTGTATCATTCAAAGTGGCACCGAAATCATTGCTTTCATACCAGCCGACAAATTCATACCCCGCCTTTGTCGGATTGTCAGGGGCATTGATTGCAGAACCGGCTTCTGCAGTAATACTGTTAACTGCACTGCCTCCTTTACTATCGAAAGTGATAGTGTATTTTGTCTGCTCATTCAGTTTTTCGATGATATCCGTCGTTTCTCTTAAACAAGTAATGCAGACGTACTTCATCAGACCGCTTTCTGTACTTGTCGGTTCCTTAATCACCGATCCGTTGTTCTGGACATGTTTTTCTTTCTCGGTGGTATCTGTATGACCATCCGTCTGACATACATGCCAATGATAGTTTTCATCGCTTTCCCATTTTGCGGAGAAATTATGTTCCTTTTCTCCACAGGAAGTGAATAAAGAGGTTGCCATGAGCGATAACAGCAGTGTTGTCATAAGCTTTTTGCGTTTCATATGTAATCTCCTTTTTTGCGTATGTCGCATTAAGACCATTTTAACAATAAGAAAAACACGGCAAAAGTGCCATTTGGCACCCCTGACCGTGTTTTTTTGACAAAAATATCTATAAAATCAATATTTTAGGAGTTTTTTAGTGCTGAAATCAGAGAATTTCATCATCTTTGTTCAGGATGACAATGCCGGATTCTCTGGTTTTGACAGCGAGTTGTGTGCGGGAACGGAAGCCGGTCTTCTGAAGCATATCGGCGATATGGTTTTTGATGACGCCGGGTGAAACATTCAATCTTTCTGATATTTCGATATTTGAAAACCCTCCTGTCACATAGCGCAGGACTTCCAACTCTTTTTTCGTAAATTTGGAACTGTCTGTCAATCCAATCTTTACAATGTGTGAAGCGGTAGGGTAAATGATCTCGCCGCTCATGACTTTTTCCATCAGTTCGATGATGGGCTGTTCGTTTGTCTCTTTATACCAGAAACCTTCGATGCCGATCTTTTTTGCTCTTTCGATGTAGGAGCATTCAGGCATCGAGGTGACGATGATGATCTTGATCTTTGGAAATTTCTTTTTGATCTTCTCGGCTTCATCAAGCCCGTTCTCTCCGCCTTCTGTGATGACATCCATCAGGATGAGATTGATTGGTCTTGATAGGCAGTAGACTTCTGTGAAAGCGGCGGAAGCGATGCTTCCTGCCAAAGTGAAATGGGAAGAAGTTTCAATGAAGTGTTCGAATAACTGTCTTGGCATGGCCTGGTCTTCAACGACAAGCACTTTGTATTTTTCATCTGTCATGGGTGGGATCTCCTTTCTCTATGGTGATATTCATTTCAAAACGTGGCGAACTATTGATCTTCATACTTCCGCCCTCTCTTTCGATGAGAGAACGAAGTGAGGATAATCCGCACGCTTCTTTGATCTCTTCTTTAGGCTGTTCTCCATTGTTGGTGATCTGAATATCTAAGAATCTTTGTCGTTCTTTGAAAGAAACATAGACTTGATTTCCTTTAGCGTGTTTGATGGTGTTTGTCATGCATTCGATGACTGCTTTTATCGTGAGTTTTTTTGCTTTTCTGCTCTCTGGTCTATTTCCACTGAAATGGATTTGGATACCGATAGCCTGAGCTGCTTTGAACAGTTCGTCATAGCTGTCATTGCTTTCATTTTCTTTCATACTTTCAAAGGCGATGATCGTATTCTTCCAAGCAGTCAGCAGCTTTTCTTTTTCTTCTTTCGTTATATTTTTGTTGAAGGACTGACGCGAAAGAATCAATAGATTGCCTAATTTGTCATGGATGTTCATCTTAGCAACCAAGGTCTCTTTCTCGATGGTCATTTCCTCGATGGTTTCTCCGTATTGTTTCATTCTTTTATTGAAAGTAGAGAGCTCTTTGTTTTTTTCGCTCAGTTCCATGGAGAGCTGATGATTTCTTGTGATATCACTTGCAATTATCTCATAAAGGCATTTATCGGATAGCTGATGTTCGATTTGTTTGAAAGAGTAGACCTGATTATCAAGAGAAATTATATATTCTTCGTCCTTCTGATTTGCATCGCTCATTCCTCTTATATTTTTATCGGCGAGAATGCTGATGAACTTCTTTCCGTTCAACAGGCACTCTCCCGTGATTTTGATGGATAGGTCATTCATCTTGCGGTTGACCAGTCTTGTGACGCCGCTTTCTTCATAAAAGCAGATTCCGGAAGGAAGATCATCAAAGGCTTCTTTGATGCTCATCTTTGATAATGTATTCTTTCTGCTCTGAATGAGGAGGATAATGATGAACAAATTCAAAAGGGTAAATAAAGACCATAATGTGAAGTCGACTGAAATGGGAATTGAAGCGGCAAAAGAGGATAAGCATCCTAGTTTTGAAATGTCTTTCTCATCCAAACAGGTAAGACATCCGATAAGGAGAATGCTATAGAAGAAGACGATGACGCTTTCTGTCAGGATGAAAAGGATTTTTTGTTTATGTCGATGGCTTAAAAAGATGTTGCATAGAGAAAAGATAATGAGAGAAAAGTAGAGGATAGGAAGAAGCATTTGGATAGCATAGGGTGAAGAAATGTAATTCATTTTGTTTCTCCTCCTTTAATCGGAAAAGTGAGAACGGTATAGAAAAGATCATCTTCTTTAAAAGAAGTCAGCTTCAGGCGATATTGTTTCATCTTTTCTTTTTCAAATCCATATGGCGATACAAGAGAAACATCAGAGATGATGCGAAGGGATAGTTCATTTTCAAAAGAGTCAATTCGCAATATCAATTCATGAAGTGAATCAAAAGTTGTTTTGAGATAGTATTCAAAGAATTCATAAAGGAGAATGCATAGATCTCCGTTATATTCTCCTTTTCCATTATTGATAAGGGAAGCCAAGATACCACATTCGTTAAGATAGACGAGGGATTCATTGATGGATAAGACAATCTCCTGAATGTTGATGAGCTCATGTTGATTATGAAGGATTTCCAAATTGCTTCTTCTCTTGATATAAGTGAGATAGACGCATGCTTTCTTCATATTCTCCAAGCAGCTCTCGGATTCTTTATCTGTTTTTTCAAGCAGCTCTTTTAATTGATTCAGGTCTTCTTTGACAATAGCGAAGATATTGTCATAAAGCTGTTTTTTCTTCTCTATCTTTGCTTTCTGTTCTTTGAGTTCGTTTTCATAGGCGATGAGTTCTTTTTCTTCTGACAGCAATTCATTCTTGCTTGATAATTCATGGACCATTTCAATAATAGAAGAAAGGTCTTCGATATAAAAGATATGACCGCCTGATATGTTCTGATTCGATAAACGGATATTCTTACTGAGGAGAAGGGAGCCTTTTGTCATGCTCTCTTCATATTGTGCTTTTGTGATATCTATGTCATCAAGGTGATTGGTGACAGGATTCAGTTTTTTGTCCGTGATGACAAAAGGCATCGAAGATATCTTCGAATAAGTGAGATAGTTATCATTGGAAGGAATCAAACCGATTCGGATGCATGTTTCAATCAGAAGAATAAAAGAAAAAGACAATAATTCCGGTATCTTATAGGACTGTGTAGCAAAGATGAAACATAGTGTGCAGGCTATTGTAGTGATTAGAAAGACAAGGAGCGGAATCCAGATTTTTCTTTTGCAGACGGAAATACTGCACTTTAGAATCAAAGTGACAAGTGAAAGGAAAGTCATGATGATGATCCATGCAATCGCTAGATAAAAGATGATTCGATGTGTATATTCCGCAACGGAATTTTCCTCTGTCGCTTTGAAAGCAAAGGCCAGCTGATGAAAATCGTTTGTCAGGATAAGAATGATAAGAACAAAGGCTGGAATCAAGATGAGATAGATCAGTTTGGACAAGTTTTCTTTTTTCTTTCTTGTCAGTTCCATCATGGCGATAAGAGAGATAGGAGGAACAAGACACTGAGGGATATAATACATGTACCATAAATACCTGGAGATTGTATCTTTTCTTGAAAAGACGTTATATTTGATGAAACGAATAAAAAGCCAGAAGAAAAGCAGGACGGCGATGATGACTAGTTTTCTTCTGATTCCTTTTTGTATGATCCTTTGTCGGATTGATTTTCCCCAGATGAAGATCAGGATGAGAAAGATGGTATTGGCCAGATAGGAAAAGGTCTGTGCATAAAAAGGGGGAAGACTGATATCGTAGTATTGGAGAAATCCCGCAAGCACAATGAAAAACATGAAAATAGCAGTCTCTATTGTTTTTCGGCTTGCTTTTGTTGGCATACCTTTCTCCCTTGAACTGAGTTTATTCTATAACACATGGTCCATTCTTTTCAATTATGGTTTGTTTTATTATTAAACAATATCTTATCGATATCTTACCAAAGTGTCGGTAACAACACCGCTATATTGATAGACTCCGTTGCAGCAATGCAAAATATACCCAGCCATTTTAGAAAGATGTATAGCTTGGTAAAAACACAGGGTATTTCAAAATCCGATTTTTATGATTTCCTCGATAAGCTAGGGATATAAGCGTGAAGCGGTCAAGTTGGATAATATCCATGATTGATGTTTTGTCGTACCATAGTCGTCACAACTTCTAACATTATATAAATATGCCATTTATGCCATCATTTATGCCGTCATTTATGCCAAAAACGTGGCACAAATCATTATTTGTGGATTCAAGAATTCCCAACAGCGCAGCAAAAACCATTGTCTAAGTCTTCCAAAACGTATTTGAAATAAGATATCTTTCATCAGTCTAAAAAAAGACTAAACCGTTTGCTATACCAGTCCACTACACATCTGTTGCACTTCACCCAGCTAAAACACACGATGGAAGGGAGTCGGAAATGAAGAAAAGACAAACTAAATGTTTCTTTGTCGTTCTTTCTAATTTATTAAGTTCTTCATATGTTCCCATTTCGCCTAGGTACATTACGAGGCGCATAATTTTGCTTCAAAAAATATGTTCCAAATACAACAAAAGTTATGAAGTTGACCTCTTTTGTAGACCTGTTTGGCTGACAGCGCAATAGGTAAAAGGTAATTACCTTACTAGAAAACGATGAGGTTGATATGTCTCTATCATTGTTTAAATGACTGAACTAAATCCATTCCAAAGCATTGCTACAACGATGATTATGTTTGCCTTTCAGCACCCGTTTTTAAAGTGGTCAATCATTAACTTTCCAATGCCCTGATTTGTTAGATCCGATTTTTTCTATGTACCCATTATCCTTGAGATAACTGATGTTCTTTTCAACGGCGGTCGTACTTATCCCGAGAATGCCTGCAAGCTGGCTTGATGTGATATTCGGGTTGTTCCTCATCTCAGCTAAAATACGCTGTATGTTCTTTTCTGATTTGCTCACTTTTTTATCGCTTTTTTGCTCACTTATTGATGATTTATGAGCAATAAGCCTCAAATAAGGAATTGTAACCTTGATAAAATCTTGTTCGATTAAGAAAGCTTTTTTGCCATAGACAGAAACTATTTTGTTTACTCCCATGCCCAATCTTTCGCTGATTCTCAACTGCAAGAAGATATCGGAGAGTTAGCCAAAAAATTCTATGATAAAATAGCTTATGGCGGCATAGAGAATGTTATAGGAGAAGATAACTGGACGACAAAGATGAAAGACTGAACGTATATCAATTTTAGAATAAAGAAATCATCGGAAGGTTCTCCAGCTGTCCAAATAAATATCAAAAATTCAAGCGATAATGCCGGGGCTAGATTTCATAAAGTTCACTTCAGCAAACCTAAAAAATAATAATATAAGAGGATAGAAAATGAAAAAAAATATTAATACAACATTTAGTGAAGAAGAAATTAAAAGATTGTCAGCACTGATTGGTAAAAAAATCAAGTCCTTGCACCACGATGAGTTTACTCTAGGTAATTTATCAATTCAAAAAATCGGCATTAGATGCGAAGATAAAATATATGCTTTACAAACGGATTATAAATATGTTGATTTTCTTTGGGGAGAAGAAGGTGTTGCAAAATTGCATTTTGTTGAGAGTACCGAAGCAAATCTTATTGTATCTGCCACTCCTCCAATCA
>ENA-OOXA01000040-OOXA01000040.1-human-gut-metagenome-genome-assembly--contig:-NODE-40-length-98681-cov-5.722375_pt1 | contig 98681 bp, 94 predicted proteins | sample MGYA00241581_ERZ501331 | MGnify/ENA primary metagenome ERZ501331 (study PRJEB25962, sample SAMEA2042982) | human gut metagenome | biome: human gut; feature: human-associated habitat; material: faeces...
CCGACGCCGACGGTCATATCATCCTGACCGAAAGCGATGCGGCTTTGTGCGTATAAATATAAAAATAAAGGCTCCCCTCAAGGGGAGCCTTTATTTTTAATACCCTTTTAATCTTACGGCTTCACGCTAAATTCCTGCTCGCAGTACACGCAACGGTACTTTCCGCTGGGGGTCAGCGCAAAAATATGGTCACAGCCTTCCTCAATCGAGGTAATGCACCGCGGGTTCTTGCACTTGATGACATTGACCAAGCGCTTGGGCTGCTCGGGGCGGCTCTTTTTCGCCACGTGGCCATTCTCGATGAACGTAATACTGATCTTCGGGTCCACATAGCCCAAAATATCAAAGCTCAGGCCGCTCACGTCACCCTCGATTTTGATAATGTCCTTCTTGCCACTTTTCTGGCTGCGAACATTCTGCAGCAAGGCCACGCTGGCGTCGCTCAGCTTTTCCAGCTCCATCAGGTGGTACAGGGCCAGGCCGGTGCCTGCGGTGATATGGTCAATGACCACACCGTTCTGAATTTCATCAACCTTCAACATCGAAAGCTACCTCCCCAGTTTTAGGATCTTTCAAGCCAAGCAGCGTCATGATCAGGGCCATGCGCATATGCACGCCGTTCTGCACCTGATCAAAGTAAGCGGCACGCGGGTCATCATCCACATCCAGCGTGATCTCATTCACACGGGGCAGGGGATGCAGCACCGCCATGTCGGCCGGGGCCAGATCCAGCTTTGTCTTGGTCAGCACGTAGCTGTTCTTCAGGCGGATGTAATCTTCCTCGTTGAAGAAACGTTCGCGCTGCACGCGGGTCATGTACAGGATGTCAAGCTGGGGCAGGGCTTCTTCCAGGCTGCGGGTCTCGACATACTCAATGCCGTTGGGCTCCAGAATTTCGCTGATGATGTAGTCCGGCACACGCAGTTCTTCGGGCGAGACCAGCACAAACCTCATGCCCGGCAGGCGGGACAGGCTCTTGATCAGGCTGTGCACGGTGCGGCCAAACTTCAAATCGCCGCAGAAACCGATGGTCAGGTGGTCCAGGCGGCCCTTGCGCTGGCGGATGGTCATCATGTCCAACAGGGTCTGGGTGGGGTGGCTGTGGCCGCCGTCACCGGCATTGATCACCGGGATATTGGATGCCATAGAAGCTACAAGCGGAGCACCTTCTTTCGGGTGACGCATAGCACAGATATCTGCATAGCAGGAAACAACGCGAATAGTATCGGCAACACTCTCGCCCTTGGAAGCGGAGCTGGAATCAGCGGAAGAAAAACCAAGAGCCTTTCCTCCAAGATTCATCATGGCTGCCTCGAAACTTAAACGTGTACGTGTACTTGGTTCGTAAAACAGTGTCGCAAGCCTTTTGTCATCACAGGTATGCGCGTACTTTTTGGGATTTTTCCCGATGTCATCGGCGAGATTCAGAAGCTTCTCGAGCTCTTCAACCGAGAAATCCAACGGACTCATTAAATGTCTCATGTTGTACCTCCAATTATTTACTGGAAATCAGATTCCTTCCAATTATCATATAATATAACTGTGAGATTTTCAAGAGACTTTCCGAGGATTTTGTCGAAGAAGCCACTCAAAAAAGAGACCGGTGAGAAACCATAAGGGTGCATAGTCCAGCCGGATCACCCCTTTATACTGGAGCGGAACGTGAGAATAGTCCCAGGGACAGATATGAAGCTTCTGAAAAAAAGATCCGATTAAAAATTCCACGAAAAAAATCCCGCAGCTGTAAAAAATCCCCCGTACCATAACCGGAAAACCTTTAAGTTTACAGTAAGCCGGCCGGATCAGGGCTGCAAGACCGTAAACCGGGAACATCAGAAGAGAGGTTTTGCCCATCATGGTAAAGTTTCCGGTGAAAAGAGAATGAAGACCGGTCCAGAAAATTTCCAGACACCAGCCTGTAAAACCACAAAGAAAAAAATCCTTCTTTTGCATCTTAAAGCTCCTTCTCATCAGCAAAAAAACTTCTCTTTTCGAAAGCAGAAAATGGGAAGTTTAACTTTATATATATTTAACGTGGAAAAGCATCTTTAATAGTCTCCCCTGCCTTGAAAAAAATATACACGTGGGTTATAATGAACGAAATTATTTATATTTTCAACACATGCGGAAGGAGAAAACAGACGATGAATTATGAAGAAAGTCGTGCCTACATCAGAGCCGCAGAACTGAAAAAAGGGATCGTTCTGGGACTGGAAAATATGAGGGAGCTGATGAGGCGGCTTGGAAATCCCCAGGATGAACTGAAGTATGTTCACGTAGCGGGAACCAACGGAAAAGGGTCTGTGATCGCATATCTGTATTCCGCTTTATCAGGTGCAGGCTATCGTGTGGGAAGATACATTTCCCCGGCTGTCTATTCCTACAGAGAGAGAATGGAAGTAAACGGAGAGCCTGTCAGCAGAGAGAAATTTGCAGCATATGTGACAAGGATCGCGGAAGTGATCGATGAGATCGTAAAAGAAGGCAAACCGCATCCGTCAGTATTTGAAATTGAAACAGCAGCCGCATTTCTTTATTTTCAGGATGAGAAATGCGATCTTGTATTAATGGAAGTTGGTATGGGCGGCGATCTGGATGCCACCAACATTATCCGTACCACAGTTCTTTCCATTCTGGTATCTATCAGTATGGATCATACGGCATTTCTTGGAAATACCCTGGGCGAGATAGCAGAAAAAAAGGCCGGCATCATTAAACCGGACAGCCATATGGTGACGGTAAAACAGCAGCCGGAAGCAGAAACGGTCATACGAAGAGTATGCGAAGAACAGAATGTACCATACGAAGTAGCAGACCGGGACTGTGCAAAAGTACTGGAAGCATCCATAACCGGCCAGACGTTTCTTTATAAAGATGAGAAGTACACGATATCCCTGGCAGGAGCCTACCAGAAAGAAAATGCGGTGGCAGCGCTTCGTGCACTGGAAATTCTGAATGAGCAGGGATACCCCACAACGTTACGTCAGAGACAGGATGGACTGAAACGTACCACCTGGCCGGGAAGATTTGCTCTTCTTGGAACGAAGCCGGATTTTGTGGTTGACGGAGCTCATAACCCTGCGGCGGCAGACATGCTGGCAGCATCCATTGAACGGTATTTTAAGGGAAAAAGGATCATCTATATCATGGGAATGTTCCGTGACAAAGATTACCGCAAAGTCATCCAGAAAACAGAAAAATACGCAGATACCATCCTCACCATTGCGGCTCCGGATAACCCCAGGGCGCTGACCCCCCAGGAACTGGCAGACGCAGTGCGGGAATTCCATTCTGATGTAAGGCCTTTTGATGACATCGAATCTGCAGTGGCAGAGGCCTATCGTCTGGCAGGAAAAGAGGATGTGATCATTGCTTTTGGTTCCCTGGCATTCCTTGGGGATCTTACAGAAATTATCAGGAAACATAACGGAGGAAATTAATGACTGATTTGGAAAGATACAGAGACGAGATCGATGAGATTGACAGCGAGATCGTACGTCTCTTTGAAAAACGAATGAAGGTGAGTGAGGAAGTCGCTGAATATAAAATAAAAACAGGCAAACAGGTACTGGATCCGGCACGTGAGAGCCAGAAGATCCATACCCTGAAAGAAAAAGCTCACGGAGATTTTAACAGCCTTGGCGTGCAGGAGCTTTTCCGCCAGATCATGGCCATCAGCCGTAAGAGACAGTATCAGCTGCTTACAGAACATGGGATTTACGGAGAGCGTAATTTTACAACTGTAAAGCATGTTCCCCTTGAAAATGCAACCGTTGTATTCCAGGGAGTCGAGGGAGCCTACAGCTATGCAGCCATGCGCCAGTACTTTGGGAAAAACATCGAAAGCTATCACGTAAAAACCTGGCGTACAGCCATGGAGGATGTAACCCACGGAAAAGCAGACTATGCGGTACTTCCCATCGAGAATTCCACCGCAGGTATCGTGGCTGATATCTACGACCTTCTCATGGAATACAAACTTTATATCGTAGGTGAGCAGATCATCCGTGTGGATCATGTGCTTCTTGGAATGCCGGATGCAACGGTGGAAGATATCAGGGAAGTCTGCTCCCATCCACAGGGACTTGCTCAGTGCAAAGCCTTTCTGGAAGAGTACCCGTCCTGGAAAAAGAAAGAAGTGGAAAACACCGCAGGCGCAGCCAAAAAGGTCAGCGAAGTGGGAGATAAAGGTGTGGCAGCCATCGCAAGCCGTGAGGCAGGCGAGGTATTCGGCCTTAAGGTCCTTGCGGAAAACATCTGCCGGGAAAAAGCAAACTCCACACGCTTCATCATTGTAAGCCGGAAGCCGGAGTACGAGGAAAAAGCCGGAAAGATCAGCATCTGTTTTGAGCTGCCTCATGAAAGCGGAACCCTTTACAACATGCTTTCCCACATTATCTACAACGGGCTGAACATGACTAAGATCGAATCCCGTCCCATCCCGGGAAAATCCTGGGAATACCGTTTCTTCGTGGACTTTACAGGAAAACTTGGTGAAAGCGCTGTGGAAAATGCGTTAAGAGGAATTGAGGCGGAGGCGAATGTTCTCCGTGTTCTTGGAAATTATTAAGATACAGAGGAGTTATTTATTATGTTGGCAAGAATTCAGGAATGTATCCTTTACCGTGGATTTTCGGACGGTGAGATACTGAACAATATGGCAGAGCTTATCAATCTTTATGAATCTGATGAAGAAGCTCTGAAGGCAAAAGAAGACCAGTTTTTCAAAAGCATCAACGGGCTGGTGGAACTGGCGGGAATGTATGGATTTTCCGGAAATATCTGGCATACATATCTTACATTTCTTCTGGTAAATCACGAGAATGCCTTCAGCATGGCAAGCGAGATCCGTGGGGCTATCAAAGGCAGCATCAATGACCTGGCAAAGAATGATTTTCAGATATTCAAGGAACTGTATGATTTTGATATCACAGTATTTGACAGAGTGTTTGGAACGGTATGCTGTAAAGTGATCTGTGATTATCAGACACCGGATGAGAACAGCAAGCTCTTTAATACCAGAATCCGTGACCGTATCTGCCAGATGAGCAAAACACTGGCAGCAGCTGCCACAACAGAAGAGTTCATGGATGATATGGTATCTTTTTACAAGGATTTTGGTGTAGGTAAGCTGGGTCTTCACAAAGCATTCCGTATCGGCCATGATGAAAATGGCAAAGTAGAAATCCAGCCGATCACAAGGATCGCACATGTGAAGATCGATGACCTGGTAGGCTACGAGATCGCCAAGAAAAAACTCATCGAAAACACAGAGGCCTTTGTGCAGGGAAGAAAGGCAAACAACTGTCTGCTCTTTGGTGATGCGGGAACCGGTAAATCTTCCAGTATCAAGGGTATCCTGAACCAGTATTATGATCAGGGTCTTCGCATCATTGAGGCCTACAAGCATCAGTTCCAGGATCTCAATGAAGTGATCGCCCAGATCAAAAACCGTAACTATCGTTTTATTATTTATATGGATGATCTTTCCTTTGAGGAATTTGAGATTGAATATAAATATCTGAAAGCAGTGATCGAGGGCGGTCTTGAGAAAAAACCGGACAATGTCCTGATCTATGCAACAAGTAACCGACGTAATCTTGTGCGTGAGCGTGCGGCAGACAAGCTGGAGATCGCAGATGAAGACGATCTGCATTCTTCCGATACCGTACAGGAGAAACTTTCCCTGGTATATCGTTTTGGAGTCCGTATCTATTTTGGCAAACCGGACAAAAAACAGTTCCAGGAGATCGTCCGCACACTGGCAGCCCGTTATGGCGTTACCATGCCGGAGGATGAGCTTCTTCTGAAAGCCAACCAGTGGGAACTTTCTCATGGCGGACTGACCGGACGTGCCGCACAGCAGTTTATTGATTACATTGTGGGAACAGAGGAAGAAAAGAGAAAATAGTCCACCTGTGTATTGGGGGAAAGGATGATGAACTATGGCGGTGACAACCTTTGCGGCAATTGATATAGGATCCTATGAAGTCAGCATGAAGATTTTTGAAATGTCAAAGCGGACCGGCTTTAGGGAGATCAATGATGTCCGTTACCAGCTGGAACTGGGACGGGGAACTTACGCGGCAGGACGGCTTGAGATGGAGACTGTGGATGAACTCTGCGGGATCCTTGATGATTTTAAACGCATGATGGCTGACTTTGGGGTGGAAAGCTGGCGTGCGTGTGCCACAAGCTCCCTGCGAGAACTGGAGAATCCGGTGATTATTCTGGAACAGATTTTCCAGAGAACCGGGATCCGTGTGGAGATCTTAAGCAATGCGGAGCAGCATTTTCTGGGATATAAATCCATTGCGGCCATTGAATCCGGCTTCAAAAAAGCCATTCAGAAAGGCACGGCAATTCTGGATATCGGAGGTGGAAACCTGCAGATTTCCCTCTTTGACAAAGATGCGCTGGTGCTGACCCAGAGTATCCGAATGGGAAGTCTTCGTATCCGTGAACGGTTAAAAGAACTGGAGAAAACAACTCCACATTATGACCGGCTGGTGGAGGAATTTATCCGCAACGATCTGATGTGTTTCCAGCGGCTCTATCTTAAGGATAAAGAAATTTCCAATCTGATCCTGATGGGAGATTTTCTCACAGATACGATTTTTCAGGACAGATCCGGGGAGAATATGATCACAAAGGAAGAATTCCTGAAGAAATACGAGACCATCGTAAACATGTCAGATTATGATCTTGCGGAATCCATGGAACTGGAACCGGAATATGCTTCCCTGATCGTGCCGAACATGGTTATTATCCGAAATTTCATAGAAATTTTTCAGGCGGAAGCACTGTGGATCCCCGGTGTTTCTCTTTTGGATGGAATTGCCTATGATTATGCAGAAAAAAACAAATATCTGAAAAGCGCCCACAATTTTGAAAATGATATCCTGGTGGCGTCCGCAAATATTGCCAAAAGGTATTCCAGCGGAAAGAATCACATTGCAGGAACCACCGATCTGGCACTGGATATTTTTGACAGTACAAAAAAGATCCACGGCATGGGAAAACGTGAACGCCTTCTTCTGCAGATCGCGGTTCTTCTTCATGACTGCGGAAAATATATCAGTATGAGTGATGTTGCAGAATGTTCCTACCGTATCATCATGGCTACGGAGATCATTGGCCTTTCCACAGAGGAACGGCAGGTGATCGCAAGTGCGGTGCGGTATAATACCAGAGAATTCGGCTGCTATGAAGAGATCAACCGTGAAACTTCCATGAACAGGGAAAATTATCTCCTGACAGCGAAGCTGACAGCAATTCTCCGTCTGGCCAATGCCATGGACAGAAGCCATTACCAGAAGGTAAAAGCTCTCAATGTAACATTGAAGGACAGAATTCTTTATCTGGTAGTGGATTCTGCGAAAGATGTTTCCCTGGAACTGGGTCTTCTGAAAGATAAAAAGGAATTTTTTGAAGAGGTGTTTGGCATCCGGCTTGTAATGAGACGGAAAGGAAGAAGATAACGGAGGAGGTTTTTGTATGAAATTTAAGGAATTTGACAAACCGGAATATTTTGTAAACAGAGAGCTGAGCTGGATCAAATTTGACGACCGCGTACTCAGTGAGGCCAGGGACAAAAATCTGCCTCTGTTTGAGAGACTGAAATTTTTGAGTATTACCTCATCCAATCTGGATGAATTTTATATGGTCCGTGTGGCATCCCTGAAAGACCAGGTTCATGTAGGGTACAAAAAAACGGACATTGCGGGAATGACAGCCAAAGAGCAGCTGAAAGCCATCAGCCAGCAGACCCATGATCTGGTTCACGTACAGTACAGTACATTAAACCGGTCTCTGGTTCCTGCCCTTGAAAAAGCAGGACTTCATGTGATCTTTGAGCATGAGGCATTTTCTGAGAAACAGAAGGAATTTGTAGACCGGTATTTTGAGGATAATGTATATCCGGTTCTGACACCCATGGCAATGGATTCTTCCAGACCATTTCCGCTGATCCGTAACAAGACACTGAACATCGGAGCACTTCTTTCCAGAAAAGATACCAAAAAAGGAAAAGAAGAGATAGATTTTGCCACCGTGCAGGTGCCTTCCGTGCTTCCGAGAGTGGTGATCATCCCTTCCGAAAAAAAAGGTCATACAACCGTAACGCTTCTGGAGCAGATCATTGAGCGGAACATTGACAAACTGTTTTTAAGCTACGATGTGATCTGTGCACATCCGTACCGGATCATGCGTAATGCAGATCTTTCCATCGATGAGGATGAGGCGGAGGATCTTCTGGTGGAGATCCAGAAACAGCTGAAAAAGCGTCAGTGGGGCGAAGTGATCCGTCTGGAAGTGGAAGATAAGATGGACCCGAGGCTTCTGGATATTTTGAAAATGGAATTTCAGGTTCACGGAGATGACATCTTTTTTATCAACGGACCGCTGGATCTGACCATGCTGATGAAGGTTTATGGTATCGATGGATATGATCAGTTCAAGGAGCCGAAGTACAAACCGGCAGCAGTACCGGCATTTCAGAATGATAAAGACATTTTCCAGGTGATCCGGGAAGGGGATGTGTTCCTGCATCATCCATATATGAGTTTTGATCCGGTGGTGAATTTTGTGCGCCAGGCGGCAAAAGATCCGGATGTACTGGCAATCAAGCAGACACTGTATCGTGTCAGCGGCAATTCCCCCATCATTGCAGCGCTGGCTCAGGCAGCAGAAAACGGCAAGCAGGTTTCTGTTCTTGTGGAGCTGAAAGCACGTTTTGACGAGGAAAACAATATCGTCTGGGCCAAAATGCTGGAAAAAGCAGGCTGTCATGTAATTTATGGTCTGGTAGGACTGAAGACACACAGCAAGATCACCCTTGTTGTGCGAAGAGAAGAAAACGGAATCCGCCGATATGTCCATCTGGCAACCGGAAACTATAACGATTCCACAGCCAAACTTTATACAGACTGCGGTATTTTTACCTGTGATGAGCGGTTTGGTGAGGATGCAACGGCTGTCTTTAACATGCTTTCCGGATATTCCGAGCCGAAACGCTGGAACCGTCTGATCGTTGCGCCCATCTGGATGAAAGACCGTTTTGTAAAAATGATCGAGAGAGAAGCACAGCATGCGAAAGACGGAGAAGAGGCCCACATTGTGGCGAAGATGAATTCCCTGTGTGACCCTGCGATCATGGCGGCACTGTATTACGCTTCTTCCTGCGGTGTAAAGATCGATCTTCTGGTTCGTGGTATCTGCTGTCTGAAGGTGGGCATTCCGGGTATCAGTGAAAATATCCATGTGCGTTCCATTGTCGGCAATTTCCTGGAGCACAGCCGGATTTTCTATTTCCATAATGGTGGTTCCGATGAGATCTACATGGGAAGTGCAGACTGGATGCCACGTAATCTTGATCGTCGTGTGGAGATCGTTTTCCCTGTGGAAGATGAGGGAATCAAGGACGAGATCAAACATGTGCTGGATCTGGAATTCCGTGACAATGTAAAAGCGCATATCCTTAAATCCTCCGGCTTGTACGAGAAGCAGGACAAACGTGGAAAAACCCTGATAAATTCCCAGATGGAATTCTGCCGGGAAGCTACCGAGCGGGCTAAAGCCGCAAAAAAAGAGAAGAAGGAAAAGAAGAGAGTCTTCGTACCGGCCGAACCGGCGGAGGATATTGAAAAATGATGTAGGAACAATTCCAACAGAGTCGAAATCTATCCGGGCATAAGCCAGGACCCTACAGAAGAGAAAATAATAAGATACATAAAGAAAAGGACAGCCATATCATATCAATGTATGATACAGCTGTCCTTAAATAATATTCTTAAAAATTATCCATAGTATATCAATGCCGCATGACATTCAGCATGTTCGAAACACATTGCCGTTTTTAATAACACTTCTTACAAGCCCCATACCCCGCAGCTTCCGCCTGCGCGCGCGTCATCTCCGTAGCATTATCCGGGTTCATATTTCCGCAGTTGGGGATTCGGTGATACTTGCTTCCGGTAGCAGAGATCCATACCATATCCCCGACCGGTTCCGGATCAGCCTGCACTTCAGCCTGAGAATCCGAAGCCGCCCCATCGGAAGAATCATAGCCGGATGCACCGGAATTATCATAAGCAGAAGAAGGCTGCGTACCGGTATCCGATTCATCACCTGCAGAATAATCATTACACGGACTCTGGTTCCATTCAATATTATTTCCGTCACTGACCGCGATAACCGTACCCTGCTCATCCGTACGAAACACCTGGATTCCCATATCGGCAAGTTTGTCCATAGTATCCTTATGCGGATGCCCGTAGGAATTACCGGCGCCACAGCTGATCACTGCATATTCCGGAACTGTCTCCTGGAGCAGATCCCAGGTAGTAGCAGTGGCAGAACCATGATGCCCCGGAACGATCACATCGCAGGAAAGATCCAGTCCCAGATTACAGATCGCTTCCTCACCGGCAGACTCCGCATCTCCCGTAAACAGGAAATGATTGCTTCCGTTTTCCAGGCGGATCGCAACAGAATTATCGTTATCATTGCTGCTGATAGACTGGGGAGAAAGAACCGTAAATTTCCCGCTTCCGAAGGCGAAATCCGTTCCTGGTTCCGGATGCTGCACAGTCAGTCCCTGAGAGGCAACACTGTTCTCGAAAGACTGATAGATCTTCGTATCCTGCACATAATCCGCGCCGATCACATTTTTTACGGAAAAACTGTCCAGACATCCTACGAGACCAGCCACATGATCCTCATCATAATGGGAGGAGATCATATAGTCGATGGTAGAAATATTCTGTTTCTGCAGATACGAAACCACGAAACTGGAATGTCCCCGGTCACCGCCGTCATACAGAAGATTCTCTCCCCGCGACTGTACCAGGAGCGAAAGTCCCTGTCCCACATCCAGAAAATGGACAGCCATTGTCGTGTCAGCAGAAGCAGCCTCAGCTGTATAAGCAGCAGAGGGAACTCCTGCGGCTGTCAGCAGAACAAGCAGCAGCGAAAGAAAAAACGCCTGCAGTTTTCTGCGAAAAGAAAGTTTGTGATGCATGAGAAGTCACCCCTTATCATAAGTATTTTTTCAGGGAAAATTATAAAACAGAAAATAAAAAAATGCAAAAAAATCCATGTTTTGTATAGATTATTGACAGCTGTATATAATGTACGTATAATAAAAGTACAGAATACTGTACAGAAAAGGAGGGCGTATATGTTAGCGGTAAATTATACGAATTTACTGGAAAATATGAAAAATTATATGGATAAGGTTACAGATGACTATGAAACCATGATCGTTACTCGTAAAAACAACAGAAATGTGGTGATGATGTCGGAAGAATCCTACAACAATCTTATGGAAAATCTTTATCTTATGGAAGATCGCGCAAATTATGACTGGATTATGGAATCAAAGAAACAGTTACAGGAAGGAAAAGCAGGTATTCATAAGTTGAAAGAGGTTGAATGATGAATAAGGTATTCACGCAGAACGGATGGGAAGACTATGTTTACTGGGAGACCGAAGATAAAAAGACACTGAAGAAGATCAATGCGCTGATAGAGGATATATGCAGGAATGGCAATCAGGGGATCGGTAAACCGGAACCCTTGACAGGAAATTTGGCAGGTTTCTGGTCAAGACGTATTAATGATAAGGACCGGCTGATTTATCAGATAGATGATGAAAATGTTTATATACTGGCTTGCAGATATCATTATACGAGATGAATGTGATAGGGAGCATCTGAAGAATGAGGGACTTTTTTATGCTTCCTGTTTTTTTATTATTTTCAGAATAACGAAAAAAACAGTTAGAATAATTCTAACTGCTTTTTAGAATAGCCAGTACGGGAATCGAACCCGTGTGTAACATGCCAGAAATCCAGTAAAATCAATGGTTTCAGCATTTTGACTTTGATTACACTTGATTACACTTTTTACGAAAAATGAGATAAAGAAAGGAGATTTCTGCACATCCAGTTTTGATTACAGATTCGTAATATCAAAAGTAAATATCCGCTTGAATGAAGAAGCACCGAAAATGTTCACTGATATGGTAGCAGACATTCCGGTGAAATAATCATTCACTTTCTCGCACCCGGCCACCAGGTATAGCCACACTTCTGACACAGGTTCTTCTTTTTGGTTGATCCTAACACTCCCCACATAATACTGTAACCTCTCTCCTGAGTTGTCACCGACGTTGATCCGCACTTTGGACAGCGAACTGTTTTGGATGGATCTGGAATATCGGCGGTGTTGAATTCGAAGTATTGGAAGTTGTGGTCGATACAGGTTGTAATGAACTTGTAGGCGAGATGAGCATTGTTATTTTTGCCCCACCAATTAAAGTGTTCGCGAATGGATCTTTCTATTTTGTTAGTAATCTTTATTAGGTCCAAATATTCTTCAGGGCAATTAATATCATATAGCTGTTTTGGGTTATTAAAATGTATTATATTTTTTTTATAAAATCCCTCTTTAGCTTCTTTTGACAATGAATTATATAGTTCTTTAAAATGTGTCATATCATATTCCATGCCATCGACTAAACAAATATTTTCTTTATGTATATTATTCAAAGGAAATCCACAGTGAATGCATGCAGGAGCCTTATCAGAAACATCTTTGCCACATTCAGGACACTTAATAAGCATACAGTATTCCTCCTTTTTATTACTATTATTGTATTATCAATTTTATCATACTATAGTCATTAAGTAAAATCGGAAATCTTAAAAAGGTAATAAATTCTAAGGATACTACTAAATTAAAAGAAGCCCTTGGCGGAATGGATCTTAATACTGCTGGCAAGTGGTTCGGACGTTTAAACACTAATAAAGATGGTAGTTCTATAATTACTGATGGAATTACAGAAATTTTCTCAGACTTATTTACAGAAGCTACTGGAGACGAAATCAAAAAAGCTATAGCTAAAGGCACTGCTTCAAAAGGTTTCAAAGGTGCACTCTCTGCCGGAATTAGTGGTCTTGCTGGTGGATTAACTGGAATCGGAGAAAGTATCGCCACTGCTGGATCCGGCCTTCTCTCTTTCCTTGGTTCTATCCTCCCGGCGCTTGCTGTTGTTGGAACAATCGCTGCTGGTGTTGCCGGGTTCCATTTCTTAAACGATAAATTCACTCTTACTAAAGGAATGGCGGACAAACATTATTCTCAGTCCACACAGGAATATGCGAATAACCAGTCCGAACTGGAATCGTTACAGTCTCAAAGAGATTCTAACCAGGAACGCATTTACGAACTCCGGGCTAAAGAAAATAAGTCAACTGACGAAAAGGCAGAACTGAGTCAGCTTCAGGAAGAAAATAATCTTCTTGATTCTCAGGTGGCTATAAAAGAAAAGTCTGTAGACGTATCTAAGCTGAAGGCAGCCAATGATGCAAAAACGAAACTTGAGAAAAAAGGATACCAGAAGAACTATAAAAAGGAAGCTTACGATAATCAAGATAAAACTTCAATCAACGATCTGGATGAAGCTTCTGAAATGATTGATTATTTAAATCAGCTTAAATCTGAGTACAAAGATCGTGTTCAGAAAATTGCGGATGAAGGTAGAGAACCAAGCTGGATTGAACAGAAAGGTTTGGATAGCACAAAGAAAAAGATTGACAGTTTGGAATCAGATGTTGCTGATAAGGTAACAGAGATCTCTGATACTGCCAAGAGCATGAAGAACGATGATGGATCTCTCATTGATGAGAAATTCAAAGATACTGTTGCTTCTGCTGATGCTGTTGTACAGAAATATCTGGATTCTACAGATTCTACCACAGCCACTTCCGACAAGATGAATAACATCTTTGCACTCTCTCAATTCTCAGATCTGAAGGATAAACTCATTGCCGCAGGTAAATCCGGTGGTACAGATGCTATCCAGAAAATGATTGATGATACGGACGGTCTTAAAGATGCAATGAATAATGCCGGACTCACTGCGGATGATCTCAAGGATAGTATCATGTCTATAGCAGATCCTGACGCGAAGAATCTGGAAGGTATTAAGGAGAATCTTGAGGACATATTCGGTAAGGATGGTCTTGGCCAGTCTGATTTCTTCAAAGGTAAAACGGATGAAGAGCTTGAGAACTTCTGGGATTATCTCCAGGACAACAACTATAATCCTAAGCAGATGAAATGGGATGAGGAAACCACTAAGAAAAACTTCGAGGCAGCACAGGAAGCTAAGAAGAAAACTCCAGAGGAATCTGCCACATTCGCTTCTAAGTTCAAGAATTCCATAGAAGATACTGCCACTGACATTGATACTGTAACAGATAACTTCCAGTCTGACATGAAGAATATCCAGTCTGCTATGGAGTCCGTAACAAACGGTACATTCCAGAATTCTGATATGGCAGATCTGATTCAGCAGTTCCCGGAATTAAGTAATGCCAGTGGTGATTTGAAGGATAATCTTCAGGATCTTGCCATGAATAAAGGGGCTGAGGCCATTGGTAAGATCAGGGATTCTGTAAAGGATGTTACGGACCCGAAGCAGTTAGCTGATCCTTTATTTTCCGAACACTTCACACATCATCTTCACTCCAAGACAGAAGCCGTTTCTGAAATTCTGCTCCAACTCGTCTGCCAGAAGATTAAGGTTCTCATCCATGACTTGATCGAGAGTAGCCGCCTGATCGTCTGTGAGCTGTTCTTTAAGAGTATGATAACCTTGTAAAGCTTGATCCTTATGTGCCCGGTACTGATCCAGAGTATTCAGTGCGGCTGTGCTTACATGTGAGTTGTAAAGCTGATCTATGATATCCATGATTCTGTGATCCTCCTTGGAATGAAATAATTTTACTATATTATAGTTATTTTAATGACTATAGTCAACAATAAGACTATCCCGTATTCTGAAATACAGAAGGGAGAGGTCGCGTTGATAGTTTATAGTCCATTCTGGGATACATTAAAGAAATCATCAGAATCCACATATACGCTTATTAACAGGTATCATGTTTCAAGTGCTACCATTGATAAACTGCGGAAAAATAAGCCAGTGAACACAACAACATTAAATGATCTCTGCCGGATTTTGAACTGTGAGATACAGGATGTTTGTAAGTATGTTCCATCAGACACAGACCAGAGCTTATAGAGGTGAATACGAGAGAAGATGATCGTGATTTTTTAATGAGTTTTGATGGAATGCGAAATTTTTTTGCAAGCCTTAGAGAGTGCAAAAATTTCGCAAATGATGATTTTCTCGTATGTAGTAAAGGATTTCTGCGGATATTTTGTAGTAACATGTTGGAAACTTACAGCGGATAAACAGACAAACCAGCAGGACTTCAACACTGCCCGCGCGCGTACGATAACATCATTTCAAATGTCTCCGTATCGTTGTTTCTTCCAGATACAACAAATGATTTTCGGGGCCGTAGGCAGTATTTCATCCAAATCTGGATACTCCTGAATATCCAACATACAGCTCATTTTTTCTGATCTTGAGCCATAACATAATCGATAACAAAAAATGCTTGGACAACCGTAATAAGCTGTCTAGGCATTTCGTTTCTTTGTATCTTTGTAGTGATTCATGAGGCAGTACCCGTGCAGGTAAGGAGCAAATCACACTGTATGGCTCAAATCTGGTCGCTGCATCTCCTGGCCTACACTTCTTTGACTGCTTCGAAAACAGAGGCTTATTTCTCCCGTACGTTGGATTTAAGCAACAGTATTTGACAGTAGTTCTTTCTTATACTTGTAGAACGTTTTTCTGGTGATCCCAGCCTGTCGGATCGTCTCGATGTCGTTTAGTGATCCACCGAAGGCTTTGTTATGTTTCAGGATGATCTCTTTCGCGGCCACGGACTTTTTCGTAACCAGACGTGTTCCGGGCTTCTGGCCGATCTGCTTACCTGCTAACCTGGCCGTCTCGATCCCCTCTGCGGTTCTCTGGTGTAAGTCCTGCACTTCCTTCTCGGCCTGTTCGAATGCAAGCCTGATCTGCTCCTTTGCCAATGCCAGGAGATACTTGTTCACGCCATCCAGGATAAAGTCCACGTTGGTTCCTGTGGTCGGAATACCGCCCTGTAAAGCCCTTTTGTACGTGTCTGTGTTGATGTGTGGCTCTTTCAGGAACACCAGGTTAATGCCCTGATTGAAAAGATCCTGGTACAGTAGGAAGCCTTCCTCTGCATTACGGGACATTCGGCTGACGGAATCAAAGATGATCGTATCACCAGGCTTCACAGTCCGTAAAAGCTTGTCCAGCTCCTTTCTTCCCTGGAATTTCGTTCCGGTAAATACTTCTTTAATCATGTGTGCCTGTGGATGTGCTGCAAGGATATTTCTCACCTGCCTGTCGATATTCTGCTTCGGTGTACTGATTCTGGTATAGCCGTATTCTTTACTCATGTTTTCTTCCTCCTGTGGTGGTATTTCTGACGAACGTTATTTTTACCACTGCATCTGCACCGCCAACCTGGGATGTTGACACCGGTTTTACTACTAATTCCGTATACGTCAGATTTACTACTTTTTCTAATCTTATTGTACTGGATGGAATCGTGAAAAATCGTTTATTTTGCAACTTTTTTGTAGCTATCCCGGGGTACTTTCAACTGGAAAAAGGGCTTGTTTTTTCTAGATATTCTTAAGCTGGTTGATGTATACACTGACTGAAAATATTAAAAAAATATAAAATTTTCATTTTTTTTCTTGCCCATATGCCATAAAATCTTTAATTTCCCCATAAAAAATAATGCTTTTTTTGAGCTGTCAGGGTGATTTGCTGTATTGTCTATAAAATGTTATAATACAGACAAGTTGAAGAACTTCTGCGCAGATGTTTCTGATCTTTTACATCTCTTATAATCTATCGCCAATCCCATTGATTGAGTTTATGTTTAATGTTTGTGTATCGGTTTACAATGGCGAAAGTCATAGGAGTTTTTTGTGTACTCAAAAATCAGTATTTTACAAAGGAGGACAAAGAAATGTCTGCAAATAAAATTTTACAGGATTATCATTTGCTTGCTGGAATTCATACCATATCTATACAGACGCCGGAACCCTTGATTGTTCCCGAAGCTTATAAAAGTGTGGTATCCAGCATCAGCCAGAATAAAGAAAAGAACCCAACTAACAGCATCAAGCTGAATCTCAACAAGCTCGGCCCGAATATTTCTATTTACTCAGAGTTTCAAGATGCACTTATACAGCTTATGGAGTCTGTCGGATGTGACAACTATATCATTACACGTGCGGACTTGAAATTTGATATGTTCGACTCGGCGGATTACCAGAAATTTTCCAAGCTGAATCGGTTTCTTATCAGTATGCTGGCATCGGCGTATAGTGTGCGTAACAGTTACAAGACTATGCAACTGTTCTCTCAGAAGCAGTTGTCTGTGGCCATCAAGAATAAATATATGGAGTGCGAAAACTATGACAAAGAAGCGCAAAGCCATGGCCATGACGAAGCAGCCTGCCGCCTGGAAGTGAGAAGCAAAGCTCTTCATGTTAAGGACTTATGGCATGAATTTATGGAGCACTGGTTTGCACGGTGGGATAAAGCGTTTGAATGCTACGAGCAGACTTACCGCAAATACAACCAGGAATTGATCTGTATATATAGAGACGGAAAAGATGTTTTTCCAAAAGAATTCCTGAGCTTGACAGATTTTCTGATTAAGTATCAGAACTGTATTTTCTGCAAGGAACAGATGATTGAGCTGATAGAAATGACTGGCGAAGTGAAAAATCCTGAAATCCGTGTGAAGAATCACAAGAACCGTTATGGATGCGAATTTTTCAGTGAGAAAGATATCCAGGCCGCCATATCTGAGATCAAGCGTGCAACAATACAGTATTTTAACCAGTAATTTTTCTGTGGCTCTTCTAGTGAGCCAAACTCCGCCGCACTGTCTGAAAATGCACCGTAAAAAAGTGCTGAGTGAGGAAAATTTTTTTCTTACTGCAAGACTGCTGCCGGAGATGTTCGATGTCATAATATGTGTGACACATTAAATAAAAAAGGAAAATAATAAAAAAATCATCTAAGAAATTGATAAAAGTAAACAATAGAAAGAATAATGACGTCCGGGGGACAAACAACTCATTAACCGAAGTAACAGACAATGATATCTTGCAATTTCTGGCCAAAGACGGTAAGATGTTTTTGGATGTGCAGGAAAAAATAAAAATGAAGAAAAGAGAAGAACTGCTTGCAAAGAATCCATGGAAGATCAGCGCACCGACAGAAAAAAATAAACGGTGGACGAGTTACGTTCCTGATTCTTCAAAACCAAGTGGCCGCAAACAGATAAGACGTTCTACGAAAGAGGCAGTTGAAGAGATCATCATTGCTTATTGGAAAGAACAGATTGAGAATCCTACGATTGAAGAAGTATTTAATAGATGGAAGGAACATAAGCTTGAGCTTGGGAATGTATGTAAAGGAACTGCACAGAGATATGTTCAGGTTTTTGACAGGCATTATACAGAATTCGGCAAGAAACGGATCAAAGCTATAAGCCCAGAAGATTTTCAGACATTCCTGGAAAATGAAATCTGCAAAAAGCAACTGAATGCTAAAGCATTTTCCAACTTAAAAGGTATTACCAGAGGGTTTCTGAAATATGCTGCAAGACAGAAATGGATCAACTTTGACGTGGAAAAAATGTTCAACAATATGGACAGCTCTGCTTATACGTTCCAGAAAACCGTTAAAGAAGAAAACCAAGAGATCTTTGACGAAGACGAGTATCCAAGAGTGCTGAATTATCTCTGGGATCATCCTGATATGAGAAATCTTGGGCTGATACTTATGTTTGTGTCTGGCGTAAGAGTTGGTGAGCTGGCAGCGTTGAAATGGGAAGATATTACAGAAACACACATCAAAATCAGAAGAACTGAGAGACGGTATGAGGGCGATGATGGAAAATATGTTTTTGTAATAAAAGAAACTCCTAAGACGCAGGCTGGAATTCGTGAAATTGCTCTTCCAGCGTCCGCATGTACAATTTTCAAACGGCTGCGGATGATGAATCCGAAAGGCGAATACATCTTTATGGAAAAAGGAGAACGCTTAAAGACTTTCTCGTTCCGTAACAGATTACGTGATGTATGCAAAAAAACTTGCTGTGTGTCTAAATCTCCGCACAAGATACGAAAAACTTATGCCAGCATCCTAGGAGATAACCATATAGACGAGAAATTGTTAATTAGTCAGATGGGACATACGGATTTTAAGTGTACGGAAGAACATTATCTGAGGAATCGAAAGAGTATGGATACGAAAGTAGAGCTGATGAATTCCATTCCAGAGTTTAAATTTGGGTGAAAAAAGTATCTGAACGTGTGTTTGATGACACTTTTGATGACACCCCTGTTTTTCATCACTTCCGGAACAACGAAAAAAGCAGTTAGAATAAGGTTTCTAACTGCTTCTACGCAATAGCCAGTACGGGAATCGAACCCGTGTTTCCGCCGTGAGAGGGCGGCGTCTTAGCCCCTTGACCAACTGGCCATGTTCATTTGTTTCTGTCGTTTAAGTTGTTTCCCTCAACCGACTTCGTTAGTATATAACACTTCTTTTCAAAATGCAAGTACTTTTTTTAATTTTTTTAAAAAAATTTCATGTTTTTCACGTTTATTCGTTTTTTACCCATTTTCCGATATTTCATGCGCTTGACCACTGTGAGTGTAAGTGCTACTATCAAAGCACGAAATGTTACAGAAAGAAGGATTTTTTATGCCCCGTCTCCTGTGTCTTGGCGACAGCATCACAGACTGTGGCCGACTTTTTTCCGCAGATCCGTCTGGAAACGGATATGTGAAGATTCTCTCCGGCCTCCTTCATAATGCCGGCTATGATTTTTCCATGGAAAACAGAGGAATTGATGGTTTTACCCTGGAACGGCTTCTTCAGAACATGGATTCCTGGCTGGAAGCCTCTGATCCGGATATTGTTACTGTGCTGATCGGAATCAACGATATTGGAATCATGATGAACACCCGCCGTTCGTCCGCACAACAGCAGGATTTAATGGAAATATTCGCAGCCCGGTATGAACAGCTTGCCCGAAAGCTCTCCGGCACAGGCTCCCGGAAACGGAAGCTTTTTTTCCTGGAGCCATTTGTTTTCCCATGGCCACGCTGCTACGCTTCCTGGTTCCCCCTTCTTTCTCAGATGTCCGTCCATATCCGAACAATCAGTCAAAAATACGGCGCCGTTTTTGTCCCGCTGCAAGACGATCTGAATCAGAAAGCTTCTCTGCATGGAATGTCAGCCATAACGGAAGACGGCATTCATCTTACCAGGCAGGGACACCGGATTCTGGCTGAAAAACTTTATACATTGATTACAGCAGAAAGGTAATGTTATGGAAAAAGCAATCAAAAAAATTGAAGATATGTCACTGAATGCATGGCCCTCCCATAAAATGGAACTTTATGACGGATGGATTCTACGTTTTTCTTACTTTTATACTCACAGAACCAACAGCGTGGAACAGTTTGGAACGTCCACCCTTCCATGGCGGGAAAAAATCCCCTACTGCGAGCAGGTCTATAAGCGCCTTGGAACTCCTGCGATCTTCAAGATCAGTCCACTTGTATCTCAGGATTTTGACTACATGCTGGAAAACCGTGGCTATTCCATTCAGCATGTGACCAATGTCATGACTGTAGATCTGGCTCAGGCTGTTCTGGACACGCCTGTCACCGATGTGCTCTTTACCAATGAAATTCCTGATTTCTGGATCCACAGTCTTTTTGACCTGAAAAAAACTACGAATCCGATCCACAGGAGTGTGGTTCCTTCCATGTACCGTGCAATTCTTAAAGAAACCGTCTGTGCTTCCATCACAAAAAACGGTCAGATCATTGCCACAGGGCTTGGAATTCTGGATCGTGATTATATCGGTATCTATGCGATCCATGTGCGTGAAGATTACCGCCGCAGAGGATACGCCCGTCAGATCTGCACCGGTCTACTTAATGAAGGCAAAAAAAGAGGCGCAAGCCACGCCTATCTCCAGGTGGTAAAGAACAATGATTCCGCTGAAAAGCTTTACAGTTCTCTTGGTTTCCGGTATTTTTACACTTACTGGTTCCGCGTCCAGCCTGTTGGAACACGCTTTCAGTAAATACGGGGATTTTCCAAAAATCCCTGTAGAAATCAAAAAATCTTTTTGCTATAATACTTTTAACATGTATAAAATCTTTCCTGCTTTCATATACTGATCCTTATCAATCAATAAGGAGACTGATCCCATGAATGATCCGCAGGAAAAAAACACAAAAAATCCCTATCATATTAATTACAAAAATTATCTGGATACCAATGCCTGTACTGAATGCACGGGTCTGATCAACCATGGAATAGACAGCCGTGAGCAATGGGAATCCTTCCGCCAGATCTTTGATTTTATGCCGGTACCGGAATCCCAGGACCTTACAGATAAACAGGACTGACCGTTATCCCAGGTCGGAGGACACAAATGAAAAAACTGTCTGCTGCATGTATGATTCTGGGCCTTTCCCTGTTTGTGGGCGGCTGCAGCAATGATCAGATCGATGATCACATTATTTCCCTTCAGGATAAAATTTCAGATGCCACATCTTCAGATCCCACCTCCCGGGAAGCATCGGATTCTTCCCTGGAAGAACGGGTTTATATGGATGAAATTACCGGCACACTGCAGAATTTTGACGGCACAAATATGACTATTTCCAGCGACGGAGAAACTTATGTATTTGACGTTTCCAGGACAAGACTGGAATGTAAATACGGTGTTGTATTCAGCGACCAGGTCAGCGTAATCTATCAGGGGCAGCTTTCCGGAACAGATATCAGCACCATTTCTCCGATCAAAGTAACTGACAAATATCATAACGAAACCCCTCTGGAAAATCGCACACTGAAGGGAAAAGTAAAAAAACTTACTTCCAATGCACTCGTTATCGTTACAGAAAAAGGAAATACCGTAACTTTTCCTGTCACCGGTGTCAGACAATACTATAAAAAAGGAATCAAAGCCGGCAGGTGGGTCTATGTCCATTTTCGCGGCAAATTCATTAACGAAACCATAGTTGGTGATAAACAGTACGATGGCAGTTTCACAAAAGTAATCAGTGTCTCTGATACCGATCCACTGAAAGTACCTGCGGCAACTCCCACCCCTTCTCCGGCACCGAAGAAAAAAGAACAGCATCTCCGGGCAAAAATTGTAAGTGTCAGCACCAGTACCATGACTGTTGTCCCTCAGACTACGGGGTCGGAACTGACTGTTCCACTCACTTCTGTTCCTGTATACTTTAAAGGCGGCATGGCTCCTGGTTCTTATGTAAATATTATTTATACCGGTAAATTTAATGGGGAATCCACTAACGGCATGAAAATCCGCGGAATTACAGGTGAAGATCCGGATACACTTTCTATCCGCAATATTTCTTCCACTGTAACCGGTACAATCCTCGGTACAACCGCCAATACTGTGCTGATCCAGACTTATGATGGAGTAAAAATCCTCTGCAGCCGTGAAAATGTCCAGGATCTTTCCACAAGCGGAATGGAAGAAGGTGCGGATCTCCGGGTTACCTTTAACCCTGCGAAATCACGCACCTCCAATATTTATACCTGTATTAAATTCGAAGACCCTTGACGGAAGAGAGTTCGGATTCTTTCTTCCCCCTCTTCCATCCAGGCGCATACCTCCGGTGTCTCACCCAAAATGTCAAAAAAAGCTCTGCATTCATCTTCCGTACCTTTTCCGTGAAGAACCTTAAATGCACCGGCATCACTGCCTACTGCCACATGCACTTTTTTCCTGAAAGCTTTTTTCAGATTTTCCTCGCCTGTCCGGATAATAGAGGACAGAATCTCATTTTCGAATCTTCCACAATCCATCAGATTCCGGACCGTCACAAGAGTAGGTACCCACACACTTCTGCTGTCTGCCAGCATGGAAAGCGTTTCTTCATCCATGTAATTGGCGTGTTCAATGCTGTCAACACCGGCTTCAACTGCAGCCTGCACTCCATAATTCCCATTGGTATGGCTCATCACTGCAAAGCCTTCTTCATGTGCAATATGTACCATTTCTTTTACTTCTGCCGCTGAAAGCGGAGTTCCCGTGATCTTTCCATGATCCTCAAAATCCAGAAGGCCGGTAGTCATGATCTTGATAAAATCCGCCCCTTCCTCAGCAGCTTCCAGAACCCTGCGGTGATATTCCTTCATATTCGAAAAACTTTTTCCGACAATTTTTCCATAATGCCCTTCTTTATAAATGGCAAAAACCGGCGTGCGGTAATCAATTCCATATTCACCGGCCAGCTGTGCGGTTCTTCTGGAAACACCATAATGATCTCCTCCGTCTCTTACAAAACGGATTCCTCTTTTCTGATATTCCTTAAGATGACTTCGGATCAGCGCATCCTGGGGCCCGTTTTTCTGTGTCTCAACGGCTTTCCGGTAATCGTAGCCGTTAAGAAATATATGTGCATGACATTCTCCAAACATTTTCATCACTGCTCAAAAAATCTTCGAATCTCTTCCTCTGTTGCCTGTACAGATCCCTGTACAAAGAATGGCTTTCCGCCTCCCCGTCCGTTTAATTTTGCATTCATTTCTTTTGTAAATTGGCGGAGATCGCCGTCTTTTTCACCCATTGCGTACTTGAAACTTCCATCTGCATTTTTGGAGAATACCGCACAGCAGCCCTGACAGGTCTGTGTTACGGCATCCGCAAGTTTCCGCACACTGTCCGCATCCATTCCGTCCATAAAGATAAGAACACTTCCGCTTCCTGCATAGCGCTCTGCCTCTTTACGGCACATGTCATCCACCATCTGGCCAACCTGTCCCTTCAGGCGGAAATTCTCTTCCTGAAGACGTTCCACTGCCTGCGCGGTCTTGTCCATCTTTGCGGAAAGTTTTATAGAAATCTGATGGTTCTGATCGTTGACCATATTCAGATAATCCAGAACACGTTTTCCACAGATCATCTCAATACGGACACCTTCACGGAATTTTTCCACAGAAAGAAGCTTCACCATACCGATCTCTCCGGTATGTGTCACATGGGTTCCGCAACATGCACAGATATCCACGCCCGGAAATTCCACAATACGCACCTGGCCGGTAAGTTCTTTTTTACTTCGGTAATCAATTTTTTCCAATTCTTCTGCTGTAGGATATAAGATTTTCACCTCAGTGTCTTCCCAGATCTTTTCATTTGTTTTCTGCTCGATCTCGGCAAGCTGTGTCTCATCCAATGGACCATTCAGGTCTACAGTGATGGTATCGCTGCCCATATGAAAGCCCACATTATCATATCCATAGGCCTCATGGATCAGGCCGCTGACCATATGCTCACCGGAATGCTGCTGCATCAGATCAAATCTTCTTGCCCAGTCGATACGACCCTGTACTTCTGTTCCTGCTTCCAGCGGTTTATCTGTATAATGAAGAAGTTCTCCATCTTTTTCATGTACTTCTTTCACTTTCACGTCGTTCAGATATCCGGCATCACTTGGCTGTCCGCCGCCTTCCGGATAAAAGGCACTCTCGTCCAGAATAATGTGAAAGCCTTTTTTTGCTTCTCTGCACTCCAGGACTTTGGCTGTGAATTCTTTTTTATATACATCTTCATAATATAAACGTTTTGTCTCTGTCATTTGTCTCATCCTTTCTGCATCTCTGCTTTGACGTTCTATAGTATAGACCAATTTGGGGTTCCCTGCTATAAGAATTCTATTTTTTTCAAAAAATTGCTTTTAAAACTGAAGTTTTATCCCTGTCTTACGCGTTATAATAAGTGAACGGGCCGAGAAAGGAGCTGATCACATTACACGGGAAGAATATCTGGAATACCTGATACATACATACCAAAATTTAATATTTTCCATTTGTCTGAAATCGGTGGGCAATCCTTTTGACGCCGAGGATCTGACACAGGATGTTTTTCTTTCCGCCTACAAAAATCTCTCCCGTTTTGACGGTACCTACGAAAAAGCCTGGCTCAGCAAGATTGCAATCCGAAAATGCTTGGATCACCTGAAGGCTGCCGGCAGACGTACCATTCCCACAGAGGATACTTATTTTGAACAGCTCCATGATAAAGAATCCTCCCCTGAAGAGACCTGCCTGGACAAAGATTTCCAGGATCGGATCCGACAGCTTTGTTCTGATCTGAAAAGTCCCTACAGAGAAGTGGCCACCGCTCATTTCTGTGAAGAAAAAACTGCTGCCGAAATTGCAGCTTCACAGAATAAAAATACAAAAACAGTCCAGACGCAGATCTACCGTGCCAGATCCATGCTGAAAGCACTGCTGGAAAGGAGTGATTAGATGCATATACCATCGGATGAATTACAGAAATTCCGGGATGGAGCTATGAATACTGATGAAATGATACATTTTCTGGAACATATGGAGCAATGCGATTTCTGTCTGGAACAGTTGATTCAGGATGAGGAAACATCTTCTGAACATGCTCCTGCCTATCTTCAGGATGAAATTCTGAAAAAAGCAGCTTCTCCTGAAATTCAAGCTTCCAGAAAAATACATGAAACTGCTTACTGGATGAAGCTTCTCTGCACAGGCTTACGTACTGCAGTGGGTATGGGGGTTGCGCTGATCATGCTTTTTTCTGTATCACAGACAGATTTTACAGCTCTTCATACTTCATCTGAAACAAAAGCTAAGATATCTTCATCCCTTGACATTGGTTTCAATCTGAGCCAGCTTTCCAGGAAGGTAGGTTCCCAGCTCAGTGAAAATTCTCAGAATATCAGTGATAATCTGAGTGATCTTACGAATAAAATTATTAACGGAGGCAAGTAAATATATGAAAAAACAAAAACATGGTTTCTGGGTATTTATCTTTTCCCTGATCCCCGGTGCCGGAGAAATGTATATGGGATTCAAAAAACAGGGAATCAGTATTATGCTGCTGTTCTGGGGAGCAATTGCACTGGCTTCCATTACCGGCCTTGGATGGCTGGCCATGTTTCTCCCTGTGATATGGTTCTACAGTTTCTTCAATGTCCATAATCTGAAGTCACTGTCAGAAGAAGAATTTTACTCTGTAGATGATAATTACATTCTTCACATGGATCAGTTTTCCGGTGATATCGGAAAATTCTTACAGAAGCATCGAAATACAACTGCCTGGATCCTGATTCTGTTTGGTATCTGTATTCTGTGGAGTCGTTTCACAAGTCTTCTGTACCTCATTGTACCGTATGATCTGGAAGACTCTGTATACAATATCTGCAACAGTCTTCCTCAGATCGCCATTGCTATCGGTATCATTGCTGCAGGTATTTATCTGCTCACTCAACAAAAAAAGAAACTGGAGGAAGAAAAAAATAAAGATGAGCATTATTGGGAACCGTACCGTCCATATCAGCAAATAGCTTCCCCTGATGATAATTCAGAAGCTGCTGAAAATAATCCTGAGACCTTTTCTTCTCAGGACAATATTTCTTCTGAAAATAGTATTCCTTCTGAAAATACTGTTCTTTCCGAAAATAAGGAAGATACCTCTCCCTCTGAATAATCAGTAACTTCAAAAAAAGATCCGAAGTCTTCCGACAACGGATCTTTTTATTTTCATCAACCTGTATACATAACCCTGGAAAACTGTGGTGACCCTGCATAGCCCTGTGATTCCTTAAATGTTACTGCTTTGATCCAGCCTGTTTTGGAACCATTTTTTACACGGATATACATCTTATTCCCAGCGGTCCAGAAATTCAGAATTTTCACGCCAGTATTCTTGCGGATCACAAATGCTTTACTTCCGGAAGTGGGAGTTGTGTACGCCTGTATGTTCTTTGCCGCTGCAAAAAGTCCTGTTCTCTTGTTAACAGCATTAAGTTTTATATATTTTCCGTAATTGGATGTACGAAGTAATGTTCCTTTCTGATATTTGTACGTAAATTCTGTTGTACAATATCCAAGAGAATATGACATAGCCTCCGTTCTTACACGAACTGTATTACCACTCAGGTAAATTTTCGCTTCATTTACCGGTCGTCCATATGTTTCATTAATGAAATTTACAACCTGAACGATTTTTCCGTTACGGTACTGATAAAGTCCGTGGAATACACTGATATCATTATCCGTGCCACCTCTCAGACACAGGAAAGGTTTTCCATTAGATAATGTAATAATACGAATGGACATATCCATAAAAGATTTATTTATTGCACAGACTTTTGTATTATTTACATAAATATCTGCACCATTCCAGCACCCATCATACTGACTTTTTTTCCGGACAACCTTAATCTTGTCTTTCTTTCCATCGCCGGTGATATCATACTTCGTCCAGGTTTTTCCCGGCTGAATTGTATACATCCTGGGTGCTGCCGCCTGCACTGGCAGTACGGAAAAGATCATGAGACCCATAAGAAATATACAGATACCCAGTAATTTTTTTGATCTTCCTTTCTTCATTTTTTCTCCTCCTTTTTCTTTGCATACTTTGGCTTTTTTATATCAGTATAATAAAAAAGCACCTTTTGAATATTCCCTGTACAAAGCGGCTGTTCTCATTCCGCTCTGTCACATGGTCATAAACGTAACCAACTTATGATCTACGTTTATTTTACTATTCAACAGGTGCTTTCTGTAATATATTTTTTACTGCTTATGTGTTACTTTAAGACGTGTCATCGCTCTCGCAAGAGCCATCTGGTTCATATGATACTCCTGGATGCTCTGCTTCTGACGAAGCTGCTCTTCTGCACGTTCCTTGGCTTCCTGGGCACGGCGGATATCAATCTCCTCCGGGCTCTCTACGCTGAGGCAGAACAGCTTGGCACGGTTGTTGATCATCTCAACAAATCCGCTGCTCACCGCAAAAATATGCTCATTGCCCTCTGCATCCGCAAAACGCATCTCACCGGGAATGATAGCTTCTACGACATTCGCATGATGAGCAAGAAATCCCCGCTCACCATCCACTGCCGGAATAATGAGCTTCTGAGCACGTCCTGCATAAGCCAGTTTATTGCTGGCGTAAATTTCCAGGCCAAATGTCTCACTCATAGCCGCTCCTTACTGCCGGTTCTCCTCGGCTTTTGCTTTTGCAATTACGTCATCAATAGTTCCAACATTAAAGAATGCATTCTCAGGATAATCATCCATCTCGCCATCGATGATTGCCTTAAATCCACGGATGGTCTCTTTCAGTGGTACGTATTTACCTTTGATACCGGTGAAGTTCTCAGCTACATGGAATGGCTGGGAAAGGAACTTCTGGATCTTTCTTGCACGGAATACAGTCTGCTTATCTTCCTCTGAAAGCTCTTCCATACCGAGGATAGCAATGATATCCTGCAGTTCTTTATACTTCTGAAGAATCTCCTGTACTCTACGTGCTACTTCATAGTGTTCTTCACCGACAATATCTGCCTCCAGGATACGGGAAGTAGATTCCAAAGGATCTACAGCCGGATAAATACCCTGCTCAACAATCTTACGGGAAAGAACTGTTGTTGCATCCAGATGGGCAAATGTTGTTGCCGGAGCCGGGTCAGTTAAGTCATCGGCCGGTACATATACTGCCTGTACAGATGTAACAGATCCTTCCTTGGTAGATGCGATTCGTTCCTGCAGTTCACCCATCTCAGTTGCCAGTGTAGGCTGATATCCTACTGCGGATGGCATACGTCCAAGCAGAGCGGAAACCTCAGATCCTGCCTGTACAAAACGGAAGATATTATCAATGAAAAGAAGTACGTCTCTGTGTTCCTGATCACGGAAATACTCTGCCATGGTAAGTCCTGTCTCAGCAACACGCATACGTGCTCCGGGCGGCTCGTTCATCTGTCCGAACACTAAGGCTGTCTTCTCAAGAACACCTGATTCCTTCATCTCGGTCCAAAGGTCATTACCTTCACGGGAACGCTCACCGACACCGGTGAAAATAGAATATCCACCATGCTCGGTAGCGATATTCTGGATCAGCTCCTGGATAAGGACTGTCTTACCAACACCGGCACCACCGAACAGACCAATCTTACCACCTTTGGCATATGGTGCAAGAAGGTCGATAACTTTGATACCTGTCTCCAGGATCTCAACTGCCGGTTTCTGTTCTTCAAATGAAGGCGGATCACGATGGATGACCCAATGCTCTTCGCCCTCCAGAGATTCACCACCATCTACGGTATCTCCAAGAACGTTGAACAGACGACCAAGTGTTTTATCTCCAACCGGAACCTTGATGCCGCTTCCGGTAGCTGTTACTTCTCTGTCCCGCTGCAGGCCCTCACTGGCTCCCAGCATGATGCAGCGTACGATATTATTTCCAAGGTGCTGGGACACCTCCATAACGCATCTCTTACCGTTGTTCTCAACTTCAAGCGCATCCTTGATATTCGGAAGCTGTCCGTCTTCAAAAACAACGTCTACAACAGGTCCCATAACCTGTACAATCTTACCTTTATTCATAGTCATCACTTCCTTTTTTGTGCTTTAGCACCGCTGATAACCTCTGTGATCTCCTGCGTGATCGCAGCCTGACGTGCACGGTTGTACTGAATGGAAAGATCCTTCAGCATCGCCTTCGCATTATCTGTAGAGGACTGCATTGCTGTCATTCTCGCATTGTTCTCACTGGCATATGCCTCTACAAGACATCCATAGATCACACCTGTAAGGTAGTTCGGGATCATGGTATCCAGAAGTACATCCGCAGATGGAGATAACACGATCTCCTCCTGGTAAATGTCTGCCGGAACCTGACCAACTTTAAAATCAGCTTTTTTCAGCGGTAAAAGCTGCATATTCACATTCTCCATCGCCATTGCATTCTGCATCTGTGTATAGACAATATGAATTTCATCCAGCTCTCTTTCCAGAAATGCCCGTACGATCTCTTCTGTGATAAGACGCGCTCTGTGCATGGTCGGCTTCTGTACTGTATACTGAAAACTGCCGTCCATATCCACATCTCTCTTGCCGAAATACTGACGTCCTACCATACCCAGAACATACAGTTTATGATGTCCCGGTACCTCTTCCATGAAATCTTCTGTCATTTTCTGTACATTATGATTGTATGCACCAGCCATACCTTTATCACCTGTAATGACAATGGTACCTACCTTTCTCTCTTCCTTTGGAACAAGATGACGCTCACTGAAGAAAGGATGCTGGATATCCGGCATATGACGGAGGATCCTGGCAATGGCAGCCTGCATATTATAGAAATATGGTTCTGTATCCTGCAGAATCTTCTTCGCCTTCTGCATCTTGGAAGAAGAAATCATGTACATCGCATTGGTGATCTTCATGGTGTCCTGAATGCTTTTCATACGAGTCTGTATTTCTTTTGCATTTGCCATATCAACACCTACCTGCTCTTATCTCTGAATTCTTCTGCCGCCTTTATGATTTTCTCTACAAGCTCATCAGAGAGCTGTTTTGTAGTTTCGATCTCTTTGCCAATCTCTGGATATACATTATCAAAATACTCCAGAAGGTCTTTCTGATATTTCTTGATCTCTTTCTTTTCTACGTCGACCATCAGCTTGTGAGTTGCAACACAGAGAGTAATTACCTGCTGATGAAGACTTAACGGGCTACAGAGCGGCTGTTTCAGAAGCTCCATCAGACAGCTTCCGTATTTCAGCTGTGCAGTTGTAGCCTCATCCAGATCAGAACTGAACTGGGTAAATACTTCCATTTCTCTGTACTGTGCCAGATCGATACGTACGCTACCGGAAGCTTTCTTCATAGCCTTGGTCTGTGCCGCACCACCAACACGGGATACAGAAAGACCAACATTGACTGCCGGACGCATACCTGAGAAGAACAGATCACTTTCCAGGAAAATCTGACCATCTGTGATGGAAATTACGTTTGTAGGAATATATGCAGATACATCACCGGCCTGAGTCTCAATGATCGGAAGTGCTGTGATGGATCCGCCACCTGCCTCTTCACTCAGACGGCTGGAACGCTCCAGAAGTCTGGAATGGAGGTAGAATACGTCACCAGGATAAGCTTCACGTCCCGGAGAACGCTCAAGCAGAAGTGACAGCGCACGGTATGCCACTGCATGCTTGGAAAGATCATCATATACGATCAGTACATCTTTACCCTGATACATGAAATACTCTGCAAGAGCAGTACCAGCATAAGGAGCAATATACTGAAGCGGTGCACAGTCGCTGGCTGTTGCGGAGAATACGGTTGTATACTCCATTGCACCGTATTTTTCAAGATTGGAAACTACCTTTGCAACGGTAGAAGCTTTCTGTCCGATGGCAACATAGATACAGATCACATTCTTACCTTTCTGGTTGATGATCGTATCGGTTGCGATGGATGTTTTACCTGTCTGTCTGTCGCCGATGATCAGCTCTCGCTGTCCACGGCCGATCGGGAACATGGAATCAATAGAAAGGATTCCCGTTTCCAGAGGTACAGTTACAGACTTACGGTCGATGATTCCAGGAGCCGGGTTCTCGATCGGGCGGTATTCCTCTGCCTGGATCTCTCCCTTTCCATCAATAGGCTCACCAAGTGCGTTCACGATTCTTCCGATAAATTTATCCCCTACCGGAATACCTGCCTGCTTGCCAGTTCTGGCAACCTTGGTGCCTTCCTTGATTCCTGTATCCTTTCCGAAAAGAATACATCCCATGCTGTTGGCACGGACATCCTGTACCATACCTTTCAGACCATTCTCGAAGGTCACGACCTCACCGTACATGGCATGATCGATGCCATAAACAGTTGCGATACCATCTCCCACGGAGATGACAGTGCCTACTTCCTGGTCCTTGCTGATTTCGTCATAGTTCTTTATTTCTTCCTTGAGAATCGAAATGATTTCATCTGGATTTATTGCACCCAATTCAATTTCACCTCCGGGTTAATTTCTGTTTCAGTTTCTTATAACGTCCGATGAGGCTCCAGTCGTACTCACGATCTCCTGCCCTGAGAACAAATCCACCTACAAGGCTTTTATCCTCTGTAAGGGTAAGTTCCACTTCTCTGGCAGAAAACTGGCTACGGAGAAACTCCTTCATCTTATTTTCCTGCTCTTCGGCAGGACGTGTTACATAAAGAAGCTCTGCCTTGAGAATTCCTTTCTGTTCCCGGCTGTAAGCATCATAAGCTTCAAGGATCTCTCCGATTCTGTCAATCTTCTGATACTTACACGTTACTTTAAGAAAACTCTTCATTTCCTGCGGAAAAACCCGCTCTATTACCTGTTCTTTTTCTTTGAGGGAAACAAGTGGATTTTCAAGCATCTTACCTATCTCAGGTGTATTCTTAAAAATCCTTCCTGTTTCGCAGATTGCCTCCCCCGGGACAGAAAGACCGTATAATGCTTTTGCATAATTAATGGACGTCTCTGTCATGAGGATCACCTGCTCCTTCTAAAAACTGGTCATATAGGGACATATCCTGTGCTTCGTCGTTCTTTTTTCCCATGATTCTGGATGCTGCATCCATTGCCAGCTCAGCCACTTTGCCTTCCATCGCTTTCATAGCAGCTTCCTGCTCAGTGCTGATATCTCTTCTTGCTTTCTCAAGAATCTGACCGGCCTGATCATTAGCTCTCTTCACGATGCTGTCTGCCTGTACTTTTGCCTCGTCCTTAGCCTGCTCTACAATACTGAAGGATTCCTCCTTCGCAGATTTCAGTGCATCCTCATACTGTCCTTTCAGCTGGTTTGCTTCAGTGGTTGTCTTCTCTGCTGAAGCAAACTGCTCATCGATCATGGATTTTCTCTTCTCCATAACACCAATGATCGGGCCGAAAAGGAACTTCTTCATTAAAAGATAAAGAACGATCAGGTTTATAATAGTAAAGACAAGGTTGATATCAATTTTAATCACCTGGTCCACCTGCCTCTCTTAATCCTGAATTAGTATCTCGTCTTTACCTATTAGCCAAGCATGATGATGATCAGAAGACCGATTACGAAACCGTAAATAGCTGTTGCCTCTGCAAGAGCACATCCAAGAAGAAGTGCTTTACTGATCTTGCTCTCTGCCTCCGGCTGTCTTGCGATAGCTTCTACTGCTTTGGATGTTGCAAGACCGATACCAATACCTGCTCCGATACCTGTAAGAACTGCGATAGCTGCACCAATTGCGATTAACATAGTTTTTTCCTCCTGTAAAATACAATTTTTTTCATTTTTGAATCAAGCAGATACTCTGCTTCATTACTCAATTGCTTCCTTGATAAACAAGGATGTTAAGAATACAAATACATATGCCTGTATGAATCCGTCGAAGAAATCAAAATACAGACTGAATGGTATGGGAAGAATGGCCGGACAAACAAACTCCAGCAGCTTCATGACTACGAAACTTCCCAGAACATTACCAAACAACCGCATGCAGAGAGATGTAGGTCTGATCGCGATTTCCAGAATATTGATTGGAAGCATGATCGGAACCGGCTCCGCAAAGCTTTTCAGGAAACCTTTCAGTCCCTTCTTATGAAAGCCTGCATATTCAATCAGAATAATGCTCATCAATGCCAGCGCAATGGTTACGTTCATGTCCTTCGTTGGTGGTGTAAAACCAAACACGCCTGCGATGTTGGCTATTCCGATGTAAATTACGGTTGACATCAAATAAGGCACATACTGTTTGCCTTCTTCTCCAAGGATACCCATGAAGAAATCCTGAAGAAAACTTACTCCGGATTCCAGAAGCAGCTGCTTCTTACCCGGATTTTCCACACTGAGATTTCGAACCAGAATCAGTGACAGAACCACAAGAACCGCCATAATGACCCATGTGACTACCACACATTCCGCGATAGGTATTCCACCAAATACCGGAATGGTAAAAGCCGTCTTACTGTTCAGTTCTTCTGCCAGTGTACTTGATAAATCTCCCGTTTTTCTCCCTCCTTTTCTCCTGGCTGTGATCACTGCATTTGCCAATTGGTATGACCACGCCTTGTAGTTGACTTTATTTTACTCCGCATTTCCAGAATGTCAATATTATTTTTGCCCGTTTTGCACAAAAAAGAATTTTTTTTTTATACAAAATAAACAATTTATTTTGACTGATCCTTATCCGGCTTCCTGCGTACGGAAACTTCCCCATAGGAAAGCAAGGTCTCTGAACCATCCTGTTCTCTTACAAGAAGCCTTCCATCCGATGCTATCGCCTCGGCATATGCTTCCCTTGTACGCGCTCCGTCTGCGATCACGATCATATTTCCAGGAATGATATTATTTTCTGTATATTCTCTGGAAAGTCCCGGAGTTTCCACTTCCATAAGAAGCTGATTGGCAATCTCCGCCACAAGAATACTGCAGTTTACATGTTCTGCATCCTTCCTGCTTCCAAACAATGCACCCGCCGTTTCCTGTATGTCTTCTGGAAATCCCTCTTCCGGTACATACAGATTCAATCCGATTCCAACAACCGCAAACTCAATGTTTCCACTTTCAAAGTCTGTAACAGCCTCAGTCAGTATTCCACACACTTTCCTGTCGTGAAGATACAGGTCATTGACCCACTTAATCCCCAGATCAATCCCGCAGATTTTCTTCACTGCACGGCACACTGCAGTTGCCGCAGCTGTAGTGATCAGGAGTCCTTCCTTCAGAGTCCGGTCCGGTCTTAGAACGATACTCATATAAAGTCCTGCATTTTCAGGGGAATAAAAACTTCTGCCTCTGCGGCCCCTTCCGCTTTTCTGTCTACGCGCCAGTATCAGTGCGCCATGACCTGCTTCTCCTGAAAATGCAGCCTCCTTGGCTGCACGGTTTGTGGAATCCAGTTCCCTGTATATTTTTACAGGTACATCCGGATGATCGAGGTAAAGCCGTATTCCTTCTTCCGATAAACGGCTGCCACCCCGGAGCACATAGCCTTTGTTTGGTCCCGCTTCTATGGTATATCCCTCTTCCCGAAGGGATTTCACAGCTTTCCAGATGGCTGCTCTTGTGCAGTTCAGTTCTGCTGCCGCCGCTTCTCCGGATATCAGCTCATTCTCGTGCTGCTCCAGAAGCTTCAGCATTCTTGCTTTTACAGTCATATCTTCACCGTCCATAATCTGCCTGAAATGGCAAAATTTGTTCCCTTCCAAGAGACGAAAGCATTATAGCACTTAAACATCGCGATGTCTATTATCTTTTTTACATATGCTGTCTATATTATTTTTATATTTCAGATATGTTTATTATATAATTTTTCTCATTTTTATCTGTTCTCATTAACTTTTTTGGGAATTATTTCTGTAGAAAACCTGTAGATTCAGGAGCAAATTTTCCTGAATCTCTGTTATATGCAGATTTTCTTTATCATATATTTATCATTTGTAATTAGAAAGACTCTTCTCAAGAAATTCCCGGTACCTGTCGCGTACATCATCGGGTGATGCAATTACCGCATCCGGGCCAAGACTGGCTATCCAGCCAAAAAACTGATCGCTGACGTTGACACGAACCAGCGTTTTGAAATGTTCATGATCCTTCCTCTGAATCATAATGTCCCTGCCAAACCGGTCCAGTACAACTCCGACCAGACGGTTATGCGCTTCCAGACATATGGTTTCCTCTTTTCCGCCAAACATCCCGAAGGTTCTGGATGTCAGCTCTCCCGCATCATAATTCTCAAAAAGTTCCCTGCCGCTGCGGGCCGCCTCTTCAAGCCGGATCTGCATAATCTTGTCCACCCGGTAGTGCTTCACTCTGCCACACTTCTCATCACAGGCGACCAGATAATAATTCTCATTCTGCCACACAAGTCCCCAGGGACTGACACGATACCGTTCTCCGTTCTTCTTCAGCCGCAGCTCCTTCTCCACTGTCCATTCACAATACTGAAATGAGATCTGCCTGTCCTCGGTAAGCGCTCTCTGAATCTCATCAATACTGTAATACACACTCTCATTCATGGTTCGCACCCGATTCTGTACAAAAACCTGGCGCCGCAGCTGTCTGGCCTCATGGACACTTGCAAGACTCTCCAGCTTCCCGATCAGCTGACGGGATTTCCCACTGGTAATAAATCTGGACGACTGTACTGCATCAACCAGAAGTTTCAGTTCAGGAAGTTCAAATTTCCGGCTGGCCACATAAAAGCCTGCCGGCTGCTCTCTGCGATTCAGAATGTCCATTCCAAAATTCCGTAATGTTTCGATATCATCGTATACAGTTTTGCGCTCTGCGCTGATTCCCAGACTGTTCAGATAGATGATCAGTTCCTTCACAGACATGGGATGTTCTTCATCTGTCCGTTCCAGAAAAACGCGCATCAGATATAAAATTTTTATTTTCTGGTTAAAAACCCTGGGCATTCCGACTCCTCCGTTCTATTTATCTGTCAGTGAGGCAACCACTGCAAAGTATAATACCATGAATGCAAGTACAACAGCAATGATATCCGCTCCCTTAAAATCAAAATTAAGGATCATCGCTCCACCGATCATGATCTCTATTGTCAGAAGCGCTCCCAGGATCATAGCCATTCCAGAAGAAAGCTTCTGCTTCCCGGTGTGTCTGTGCTCTGTCTCCATGTATCTTCCTTCTGCCAGTGCAACCTTCCTGCTGTTCTCTGTATTCCACATAAGATCCATCCTCCCTGTTATATGCCCATTTACAATCTACCGAACATATTTTCCAAACATATTTTCTGTATGTTGGTATTATAGCGCATTATAAGTCCGATAAAACGGTATGAATGTGTCTTTTTCGAACATTTGTTTATTTTGTACAAAAATATGTTCGATTTCGTGATAAGAAAAAAAGTCTGCCGATAACAGCAGACCTTTCATACACTTTTTTTCTATGGAAGCAGGATTACATCATTCCGGCAAATACCGATGCACCTACAACCGTAAGCAGACCGGCTACTGCAATGGCAAGACTGCTCATGGCACCTTCTACAGGACCAAGCTCCATAGCTTTGGCCGTTCCGATGGCATGGGCTGAAGTTCCAAGGCCAAGGCCTCTTGCGATCGGCTCTTCTATCTTTGCGATCTTGTAGACAACTTCAGCGATCATATTTCCAAGAACTCCTGTGATAATGATCACAGCAACTGTAATCGTCACAATACCGCCAAGTTCTTCGGAAACGCCCATTCCGATAGCTGTTGTGATGGACTTCGGAAGCATGGTGACATATTCCTGATGGTTAAAACCAAACAGTTTGGACATAAGCAGAATACTGCAAAGGCCTGCCAGTGTTCCGGAAATAATCCCGGCTGCCACTGCCTTGAGATTTTTTTTCAGCAGATGGATCTGTTCATAAAGAGGTACTGCCAGGCACACGGTTGCCGGTGTCAGAAGATAGCTGATATATTTGCCACCTTCGTTATAATCATTGTAATCAATATGGAATATCAGAAGAACACCGATAACACAGATGATCGAAATCAAAAGAGGATTAAAAATCGCCATTTTGAATTTCTTTTTCAGGATAAGTCCGATCTCGTAGGCGATCAGACTTATCATCGCTCCAAAAAATGCGGAGTTTTTTATAAATTCCATCATTTTTCAGTTCCTCTCTTTCCCATTCGGATCACTCCCTGTGTCACTTTTCCTGTTACGACCATTACAATTACCGTGCTGATAAACGTCATAATAAGAACCGGTACACAGATCGGTTTCAGAGAACTCCATGCTGTGATCAGTCCTGCACCTGCCGGCACAAACATCACCGGCATGATCTCAACCAGAAAATCTGCCGCACCTTTTACCTGATCCAACTTCAGGATGCCTGTGAGCAGTGCCACCAGCATGATCACCAGCCCATAAACACTGGCCGGTACCGGAAGTGGAAGAAAGGTTTTTAAGATTTCTCCAATGACGGAAATCAGCAGGATGATGCTGAACTGCTGCACGTACTTCATACTGCATCCCTCCTGATTCATTCATGTAAAGCGAACATTCATATTCCGCTTTTTGACATACGTTTAAGCAATATTTCAAAAGTGGTAAGACCACTTTTGGTTTTAAACGTTTTCTAATTATACGCTACAAATCCTAAATTACAAGGATTGTATCCCATAAAATACAAAAAATCCTTTTATACATCAGCGTATTCCAGTAATTTCCGGAAACATCTCTGCATAAAAGGATCTGTAAATAACGTTCTGATCATTTTTCGGAATTCTCTGTCAAAATGATTTTTTCTACCTGATACCGTCCGTCTTCAACAGTCATAACGGCCATAGTAACTTCACCTCCAAAGCGACTTCTGCCGCAGCTTCCCGGATTAAGCCACAGACGATCATCAATGATCTTTTCAAAATATTTATGGGTATGTCCGAAGATCACCACCTGGGTATCATCCAAATCCCAGGTCACGTCTTTTTTGTTGTGGACCATGAAAAATTTCACCCCGCCAATTGTAAAGTTTAAACTGATACGGAGATTTTCTGCCCAGTCTTTGTCATTATTTCCACGTACTACGTAAAGATTTCCCATGGAACGTAACACATTCAAGATTTCATCTTTATTTACATCTCCGGCGTGAAGAATGTATTTACAGTCTTTTAAGATTTCCAGGACCTCCGGTCGGAGAAGGCCATGAGTGTCTGAGATAATACCTATTTTTTCTTTCATATTTTCCTCCGTCAGAATAATTCTATCTTTCCGTATTCTCCGTCAAAGCCAGGTTTTCGCACAACGTCTCCTGCACGCAGCCGCCGGATTCCTTCTGCCAGAGCCTCTCCTCCAACTGTCCTGATATCCTCCTGTGGCACCTCTCTTAATATGGAAAATTCTGCCCCAAGTTTCTTAAGCAACATTTCATACCGGCCCTGCACTTTTTTGCTTGCTGTGGAAAATCCCACGCAGGCAGAAATCACTTCCGGCAACGGCACCAGACTTTCGTAAGGACGTCCGCTTTCCGGCATGGCAGCCGCACCTTCATCCCTGTCTGAAAGCTGTAAGATCCTGTGATCCACGCCCATTGTCAACTTCTTTCCGCATACCGGGCAGATGCCGTTATATTTTTCTGCTTCACGCGGGCTTAAACACACGCCGCATTTTCGATGGCCGTCATAATGATACTTTCCCTCTTCCGGAAAAAATTCGATCGTACCTTCAAGTCCTGTTCCTTTCTGAACTGCATTAAACAGGCCCTGATAGGAAAGCTCGATATCCAGAAGGTCTGCCTCTCTTCCCAGTTTGGAAGGTGAATGAGCATCCGAGTGGGATACCAGCTGATATCTGTCCAGCGCGGAAATCTGCCAGTTCATCACCGGGTCTGAAGATAATCCCGTCTCCAGCGCATGAATATATGGTGTCAGTTCCTCGAAGCACTCTTCTATGGTATCAAATCCGGATTTTGCCCCAAACAGAGAAAAATGTGGTGTCCAGATGTGTGCCGGGATATACATGCCTTTCTCGCTGATCTCCAGCATAATTTCCAGAAGGTCACGACAGGGCAGCCCCAGGATAGGGCGTCCGTCTGAATGAATATTCCCAATTTTTTCCAGCCTTGCGGCAAAAGCATCTGCTTCCCGAAATCCCGGGAGCAGAATCAGACTGTGCACCTTCCTGGTTTTTCCATCCTTTTTATAAATGGAACTGATTTCTCCGGACAATACAAATCTGGGAGATTTTCCAGGATAATGTGCCGCCTCTGGCAAAACGAATTCATCTTTCAACCGGAAAAGCCCCGGTTCCGCAGGAATCAGTTTATCCTTTAATTCCTGCCGCCAGAGAGGATGTGTCATATCTCCGGTTCCAAGAAGTGTGATCCCTTTCTTCCGTGCCCAGAGATCCAGCATCTCCGGTGTTCCGTCCTTGCTTGTCGCCATGGAATATCTGGAATGTATGTGTAAATCTGCGATCTGCTTCAAAATTTTTCCTCCTGTATGCCATTTGTACATCTTATATTATAATTTCCTCTGTTTCATATGTACATCCTCTTTTCTGTTTATTCTCAATGGCAAAAAATACAGGCAAAAGAATCTATTGTATTCTTCGCCTGTATTAATAATAGTCAGATATACACAAAAACTACCCTATTTGCTTTACTTTTAATCTGTAGAACTCATTCTTACTTCCATTATCTAATAGTATATAAATTTTCTGACCTTTTTTTAAGGTTCCTCTGTATAATGTTGCCCAGCCCTGATTACTTCTCATTGTAGTCGCTGAAATAAGTCTGGCTCCATAATACGCTTTTACAGTCTGATATTTATTGTCCTTAATTTCAACGCAGTAAAATTTATATTTCCCGGTTTTAGGAGCAGTAAAACACCACCAGTCTTTATCATCCTGCTGGCTCAAGCCACTATACGTCTTATTACATAAAATCTTCGTTGCGGTGTTTCTTGAATTGTTATTTTCTTTTTCAAAATTTTCAGGATTTTTTGTAATTACTTTCAATCTATAATAAGCATATGTGTTAGAAGAATTTGTGTCAGTTAAAGAAATATTAACCCGAGTTCCCTTTTTAAAAGAATATGCCGCGGACGTAAACGGTCTGCCATAATATACAGATTGTTCTTCGTATAATTTATATCCAACTTTCATTTTTGTCGATGGCAAATACCAGGAACTGGAAGATGATTCAATACCATTTTCAATATATTTAATTGGTATAACCGTATAATAAAAATATCCTGAATTAGGAACAATAACCGTATAATTCTTTGTCTCATTCCCAAGAATCACATCATAACTCTTATTCGTCGTAATCGTACGGCTAGCTGCATACGTTGTTTTCGAAATACAGAACAACATACAAACCATTAACAACATACCTGCGATTGAAAGTTTTTTCTTCATTTCATTTCCTCCTTTTTATATTGCATATATTTATATTATAATTTTTCATTCTGCATCTGTAAAGCTCATAACCCAGTCAAAAACCTGAAAAAATCACAGATACGCTTTCGCATTGCGACGTTCCATATAAAGATCCCAGGTATCCAGTGCCATAGGGCCAAATGGGAACAGAAGTCCCACTCCCAGGACAAATCCACCTGCGATCACAGCGATCACCAGATCAAACAGTGTAAACGGTGTGAGCAGCCATCCCCATTTGAACGCAGTTAAAGCAATCTTCAGAAGTTTCACAACTGCGCCTGTTGCTACCAGCAAAATCAGTCCTGAAATAAGATAAATATTCTGCATGATCTGTATTCCCGTTCCGGTTATTCCTTCAATCAGAATCGTAATAAGAAAAATTGCCGCAGGTATGATCGTTGCGATCATTTTTACTTTAAATTTTACCTCTGTGTTCTGTAAGAAATTTTTTGCTGACATAGTATCCATATTCTTTTCCTCCCGTGTTAAATATTATTTTTTTAATAAGTATATTTTTCCGCTTAAAACCTGTCCTCTTTCCTCCTTTCACTATACAGACGACTAAGAATACCGGCAGGTTTTAAAAAAATGAAAAATTTTTTAAAAATTTTTTTTATTGAGAACTCTTAAAAATCCACAGGAAGAAGTCCATAATAAAATCAACCGCTTAAAAGACTGTTCTCCTCCGGAACCGTCTTACATAAATTTATAAACAGAACTTCTGAAATACTATAGAAACCAGAGTGGATAAGCTTATCCACCTGTCAGACAAGGAGGACCCTAAAATGAGAATATGGAAAAAAAGAATTACAGGATTTCTGATCGCCATGTGTGCGTTCTGCATCACAGCCGGTGTGGGAACTACACAGAATGTACAGGCAGCCACCAAAGCTACTTATACGATCAAAAAAATCCAGGAAAAGAAAACCTATAAGAGTTCCAGTGCCACATATTCCTACGAGCTGCCACAGTTAAAAGGAAACAGCACTGCAGTTAAACGGATCAACCAATCCTTAAAATCTTCCTACAACAATGATCTTTCTCTGAAAAAAACACTTTTTAAGGAATTCAACGATTACAAAAAGAACGGTACATTAAACAAAAGAAGTATGAGACTTTATGTAAGTACCAAATGCACCTGCGATTACAACAAGGATGGATACATCCGATTCGCATACCGTTTTGCATGGCACGGCTGCGGTTCTTATGATGCCAATAAGACAACCGTTATTTACCGTCTGAAAGATGGCAAACGTGTTTCCAGTATTCCGGCTTCTGCTACAGATAAGAAAGCATTAAATCTGGTCAAAGGTACCTGGTACACACCAGACGGAGATAAAGTTGTTTTCTCCGGAAAGAAAGTAAATTATTATTTCTCCGACTCCGAAAATGAACCATACTGGATTTTTGATATCGATGAGATCATCAAAACCAGTTACGGCTATTATTTCAAAATAGAATTAAGTCATAACTGCTATTTCGGATATCGTCTGAATCTGAAAGATACCAGTTCTATGACCCGAATCGGAAACGGTAACCCCTACAGTTCTGCCGGATATGTAAAATCCAGCAGTCTCAGCAGAACAAAATAAAATATATAATAAGGCGTGTGAATTTTTTTCACACGCCTCTCTTTTTTATAAATCCTCTCCGATTTCTTCCATCATTTTTTTTCTCTGCTTTCTGAAAATCCCCGGAAGCAGAAACAAAAGGACCATGCCTGCTATAATTCCCATGATCCCTATGATCATCATGATCGTTCCTATCTCCATTTCTTTCTCCTTATGATGCAGACAACCAGCCGTTTGCTACTGCCTGCTCGTACAGATCCTGAAGATTATCCATCTCCATATCATTGGCATTGTTATCCGGCTGTGACTGATAAAGTTCCTTTGCTTTCAGATAGTATTCCTGGAATTTTGTGTAATCTCTGCCTTCATTATCAGCCTGAGACTGCTTTGCAACTTCCAGATATGCCAGCGCCTTATAGGTCTTATAATTATCACCATACTTCTCCAGCATCTGGTTCAGTACCGTTTCCTCCTGATCGTACTGCTGCATATTCTGATATAAAACAGACAGATTATAATCTGTATCATAAGTTCCCATGCCCTGACTCTGGATCTGCTCAAAAACCTTCGCGGCCTCCTGATAATAGGACATATCTGAGGTATCATTTCCAAGATCACTGTATGTCTGCGCCAGCTGTTCAAGGATTCCGATATTGTATTCTTTTGGAAGCTCTTTACGGGCCTTCTCCAGAATCTGGATCTTTTCATCCGATCCGCTCACACCGTCATCCTGCCCGTCAATGCATTTGCACTCCATAATGTAGGCACGCATTCGGAGATAATCGTCATCTGTTTTCTGGATACAATCTGCAAAGATATCCTTTGCACCGGAATAGTCCCCATTATTATATGAGATTTCTCCTTCAACATAATCAATATCTATGGAATCCAGGCCATTCTCACGTGCCGTCTCCAGCGCTTTTTCCGCTTCCTCCATATTTCCGGTGTATGCCATCGCAATGGCATAATCTCTGTAGTAAGCACTGTTATCCGGCTTGATATCAATGGCTTTTTTGTAGCATTCTGCCGCATTCTCATAATTTTCCATTCTCTCATAGGAATTTCCGAGAAGGTAATAAATATCATTCAGAGACGATCCGCTTTTCAGGATCGCATCATTGGAAAGGATCACTTTATTGATAAAATCAATACTGTCACCATACTGCTGCTGCTTGTTCAGCGCCAGCGCCTTCTGATAATAGGCATCCAGCCTGTCCGGAATAAGATCCGTGGCTTTTTCATAATATGTTTCAAAATTCTGATAATCTCCGGAGCTGATACACTGCGCTTCCTGACGTACATAAGATTCATAGTTTTTCTGTTTCCCAACATCCCGTTTGAAATATCCACTGATCGTCAGCGCTGCACTTCCGATCATCAGAGCTGCAACCAGAACATAGGCCATGTGCTGTTTTGCGCAGAGATCTTTATACCTCTTGTCCTTTGTCTGGATATTCTTCAGATCATTCAGAAGCTCTTCCGCACTCTGATATCGCCTGTTCGGGTCCGGCTCCAGGCATTTCATGATAATATGTGCAAAGATATCATTGATCTTTATGCCGGTAAGCCTGATATCACTGACATTTCCGTTTTCATCCGGTTTCGGCTTCCTGCCGGTCATGATGTGGTATAAAGTTGCTCCCAGACTGTAAATATCCGCTCTGGCATCTATGGTTTTCCAGAGTGAATGGTCCAGTTCGTTCTGGTTGTAATGCAGTGCCTCGATCTGTTCCGGAGCCGCATATCCATTGGTATATCCGGTTACCCAGGCAGTATCTCCATCCAGCGTGGCAGAAATGTTAAAATCTATCAGACAGATATTTCCTTCCGGTGTCAGCATGATATTCCCAGGTTTCAGGTCACTGTGGATGATCGGTGGTTTCTGGCTGTGCAGATAGCCCAGTGTTGCAGCTATCTGCTTTGCCCAGATAATGACTGATTTCTCTTCAAAAACAGTTCCGGAATCCAGATAATCCTTAAATGAATTCCCCGGGATAAAATCCATAACTGTATACACATCCCCGTCCGCCTCAAAAAAGTCAAGAACCTGAGGCAGACAGGAATGTCTGAGGTTTTTCAGTACATCAACTTCCGCTCTGTTGTTCAGAAAATCTTTGATCTCTGTTTTTATTTTTTTCAGTACTACATATTTTCCAAGGTTTATCTGATAAGCCTTGTAGATTTCACCGCTGTTTCCAGCTCCAATCTTACCTATAACCCGATAAGTATGTGGAATTGGCATATATTCAAACCTCTTTTTATCTTATTTTACGCTAAAATCCATGCTGCTGCTTCCTGGCTGCATTCCCACATTGATCACTGCCAGGTCCTGGACTCCTGTTTCTTTTGCGGAAAGACCGGTATTGATCGGATTTGGTACTCCTGCTGTATCCTGCATCGGATTATTGAGAAGATCCATTCCGGCTAACATATCTGCGCTTTCAGCAACCCAGGATCCGCTTAATCCCATTTTGGAAATCTCGCTGATAAAGGCATCCTTTCCGCCCTCCTGTGGAGTCGTTCCATTCAGGTAAAGCTGTGTGCCGTTTACCAGTGCCGCATTTCCTGTCTGGCTTACTGTTCCGTCACTGTTAACTGTATAAAGGGAGATAGCCAGCCTTGCTTCCGGCATTGCATTTTCGCCGCTCATTCCGGAATAATAGCCTGCGATTCCGATATCAACAGAAGTTCCATTATCTTTTACAAAGCATTCCTGTGTTCCGCTGTATGTGATTCCCTCGACTGGATCACCAAAGCCCGGATCTGCTGATTCACTGGCAATCTGCTGTGCCTCTCCGTTTTCTGCCCTGTAAAGTTCAAACTGCAGTTTTCCTCCGGAAATAGAAATCACCAGAAGTTCCGGTCTTCCATCACTGTTAAAATCTCTCTGATCTGTTGCAAGAACGCCATTTACAGATGCCATGCTGGTACTGTCTGTGTAGGAAATGCTTCCTCCTGTATATTTGGAGATTTCCACCTGTGCTACATATGCAGCCAGTACAGCATCGTCATCTGCAGTTTCTGCGGTATTGCTATCTGTCTGCTCTGTACCTGTCTCATCCGTTTGTGAGGTCTCTGTTGTCTCCGTATAAGTCTCTGCCGGACCAGGTGTCGGTATTGCCGGATCATCAGCTGTTTCTGTATCCGGTTCGCTGTAATTTCCATCCTGGTTTTCATCAGAAGTTTCCGCTGGATCTTCATATGCATTATCATATGTATCTTCATTGGAGGCTTCACCCGGATTGTCGTATGAGTTCTCATCCTGTTCTCCGTTGGAAACTTCTGAACCTCCGGATGGGAGTTCATCCTGACCATATACATCCTCATTGGTCGCTTCTGTTGTTCCTGCTTCATCTGACGGATTATCATATGTTTCCGAATCCGGATCTTCCGGATAGTCTGAACTGTCATATGGATTTTCTGTATCTTCCGCATAATCAGAAGCATCCGTGGAATCCGTATCATCTGTTGAATCTCCATCATCTGTTGAATCCGTATCATCCGCGGCGTTCTGATCTGCCCCGTCTTCTGATTCCGTGTTATCCCGATCTGGAGCACTTGTCGGATCAGTCTGATCTCCAGGATGCGGTGCCGCAGTTACTTCACCAACTTTTCCAGAATCCAGACCTGCACCACCCGCACTGTTATTGCTTCCGTCATCCAGTTCATTCGGATCTGTTGTCGGCGTTGGCGTTGCCGTTGGATTTATAATATTAATAATAAGAGTGATATATTTTGTTGTATCCTGTTCTTCTTTTTCAGTCTCTTCTACCTGAGAAGTTTTTCCCTGTTCTTTAAAAATGCTCTTTGTATTTTCAAAAGCGTTCTGATAATCGTTTACACGGGAATTCCATGCAGCGGAATCCTTTTTCACAGAAGATGTGGAAACATTTTTCATATTTTCGCCGGTCTTTTTCAGCATATCCAGTGCCTTTTCCGGCTGTTTCTTTCCATTGTATACTTTTGCAAGTCCCAGAGTCGCATCTGTGGATTTTTTATCAATCTTCAGAGCATCATTAAATGCAACTTCTGCTTTGTCGTATTCTCCTGCATCCAGATATTTGGAGCCCAGGTTCAGATTTTCCTGTAACTGGCTTGCAGTTGCCTTTTTAGGTGTGACAAAAATCACAACTGCCAGAATCACGAGTACGCAGACAATTCCTGCGATCATCGGAACTAATATCTGCGGTGATAATTTTTTTCCGGAATTATTGTTTGGATTCATTTCACATCCCCCTTTCGGAAAATAAACTCTTCATCAGACAGGCGGATCTGATCTCCGTCATTGAGAAGCAGTTTCTGGCCTGGCATTGCTCTGTTTCCGTTCAGGTATGTATAGTTGCTGGAATCCTTATCTTCCAGGTAATATTTACCTTCTTCAAAATGGATCGCACAGTGTTCCCTGCTGATGGTCGGGTTATTGCGGATGCAGATATCTACCATAAGTGCACGCTTACCGATCTTGCAGATCTCCGTCGTGATATGGAACTTCTCCTGTGTATGCAGACGGATCAATGTAGCATTTGGTTTAACTCTTGCTTTCAGAAGTATCGTTGCTTCACTTCCGTCATCCCTCAGCATTACAGTTGCGTCATTGCCGTCATCATCGTCTGATGCAAAACCGGTTCCCGGATTCGGAGTAAAACTTTTTCTCTGTTCTTCGCCAAAACCTGACGTTGGATTCGGAGTGTAGCCTCTTCCCTGAGCTCCGTCATTCCCTGGCATTGGATCTGGGTTATAGCCCCCTGCCGGTTTGTCCCAGAAACCTGGTGTTGGATCTGGCTCATAACCTCCTGCCGGGTCCTCTCCAAAACCTGGCGCCGGATCTGGTTCATAACCTCTTCCCGGGTCCTCTCCGAAACCTGACGCCGGATCTGGTTCATAACCTCTTCCCGGTGTCTCTCCGAAACCTGACGCCGGATCTGGCTCATAACCTCTTCCCGGGTCCTCTCCGAAGCCTTCCCCTGGTGAAGGATATGTTTTTCTGTTTTCTTCTGGCGGATTATCCCAGCCTCCCTCATTTGGAGTATTCGCCCAGATATTCTCCGGTCTCTGTGGTGGCATTTCCGGCGGCATTGGTGGCATTTCCTGTGGAAATGGAATTTCTTCCTGTACCTCCTGTTTTTTCTCCATTCGATGGAACAGTCCCTTCAACAACGCCTTCTTTTTCTTCGGTTTCTTTTCTTCAACGTCACCATCCATATCTACAAAACCGCCACCCGGTGTAGGAGGAACCAGTGGGCCACCTTCATCATAATTGGCAGTCTGTCCGGTCTGCTCATGACTAAATCCGTCTGCTCCGCCGCCAAATCCACCGGACTCTGATCTCAGCGGAATGCAAACGACCTTTACTTCTTCTGTTCGTGTATCCACATAGATATTCTGCATCTCTGATACGATTTCCTGCTTTGGAACACCCAGTTCTTCAAAGAAAGTAAGCACATAATTCACCTTCTGCTGAATTTCGATCTGCTTTTCCTGAGGTGCTTCGCTCATCCATGCCATTATGTTCATGGTTCCGGCTATATCATATGTAAAAATAAAACCATTGCCATCCTGATTCGCATTTGCCGGCAACAGAAACTGATTTGCGGTTCCCTGTGTCAAAATGCTCCACGTTTTTTCGTCCAGGACCTCTCCCGGCTTAGATCTGTAGGAAAATCTTGTGTGTCCGTCTTTGAAATCATACTCAAAATTCATACTCTTTATCTCCTTTTCTTAGTATATATCCAGCTGGATCAGTTTCCATTTTCCTTCTGACAGTACTGGTGCAATTCCACTGCTGTTAAAATTCTTGGCATCTGCAAATTGCGGATTTACCACAAAATCACCATTGCTCTTAATAAATCCCCAACTTTCATCCGACTGAACTGCCGCATATCCAATGGCAGAAAAGCTTCTTGCTTTTTCAAACATACAGTCCAGAACTTTCTCACCTTCTGAGGAAACATATCCCCATTTTCCTGCCTGGCAGACAGCTGCCGGATTTTTGGAGATAAACGGAGAAACCGCTTCGTAATTTTCTCCGATCTGAACACCGGAACTGTTCAGCAGCTGGTACTGCTCTCCGGTTTTTACAAATACGACACCATTTCTGGAGCAGAAGCCCCAGGCATCCATAACTACATCGTCAAAACCGAAATCCGTAAGAGGTTTCAGGTCTTTGTCCAACAGAGCCCACTTTTCACCTTTTTTCACAGCTGCAATTCCGTTGAGCATAAGTGTGGCTCCATCATATTCAAATTCTGTCTTCTCGTTAAAATCCTCATCAAGAAAACCGTATTTTCCATTCTTTTCTGCCGGAAGTACCCCTTCATTCAAGGTACCGAGATATTCGTAAGGCTCGTCCGGCTGACGTCTCTTGTAGCCATTGGTATCTACATAATACCATTCCCCGTCTTTTTCCACCGGCGCAAAACCGTTTTCCCCGAACATTCCGACAGATTCATACTCCGCCCGGAGCACGGAATTTCCTTCCTCATCCAGAATTCCCTTTGCCTCTCCTGCCGTCACTTCCATGTAATGATTGCTGGTATCAGAAATATTATCATAGTCTTCTCCGATAAACTGAAAGCCTCCTGCCAGAGATTCCAGCTTCGCCTTCAAAGCGCCGCTGTTTTTCTTTTTTTGGATATGCTTTTTCAGAAGCGCAATGGCATCTTCCTTTTCGTCCTGTTCTACATAATAATCAGCCAGTGTCAGGATTGCCTGTTCATTATCTCCCTCCAGGGAAATTGCGCTGTTACACGCATCCACAAAGCCGTTATCATCTCCCAGGTTTCTGTAATCTTCCGCCATCTTCATATAAATACTCCGGTTATCTCCATCATACTCCAAAGCTTTCTTATATTCCAGAATCGCGTCATAATAAATTCCTTTTTCTTCGTTTTTCTGCGCCTGCTGAAGATATTTTTTGTATTCCATAGGTTTCTTCACTGCGGAAGTAAACGTTGTATACCAGGCGGCCACAAGCAGGCCGGTCATCATCAGAACCATTAATTTTTTCATACGCACCTCTAAACATCAAAAACCAAGTAATAAGATCAAAACCGTTCCCACGGAAAAAAACGGAGCGAGGGGAATGGAATCCTTCATGTTCAGCTTCTTTCGGATCAGCTGTACAATCGAGTAAATCGCCGCCAGGGATAAGCTTATAACCAGATCAAACCAGATCAGGGCACCTCCCAGGTACCATCCCAGCACAGCTGCCAGTTTTACATCTCCCATTCCCACACTTTTTCTGGAAAAGATCCTTGCCAGCAGAAAAATGATAAATCCCAGCAACATTCCGCCAAACGCTGATTTCAGAAGATCCATCCATAACGAAGGTCTTACTGTGATCTCTCCTCCCAGAAGAACTGCTCTTATGACAACCATCATAAGAAGAATCTTATTCGGTATGATTGTTTTCTGCTGGTCAATAAAGCCAAGAAAAACCATAAAAACAGTTAATATCATATATCGCACTGCTTTCAGCCAGTGATAGCCATATCTGCTGAAAAGGAATCCTTCTCCCAGAACCAGCACCGCCAGGATCAGCAGGATATATTTTTTTTCTTTTATAAGATTTTTTAAATGTTCCATTTTTCCTCTCCAGTCTGTCAGCTGCCTGCCCATACACGGGTGGATGCGCAGACACGATAATGTCTCGTTCCAAGGTCAAAGAACGGGAAATCCGTTTTGATGTCGTAATCCACAACGATCTTAATATCATTGCTTCCACCTTCACACCATGAACTTTTGCTGAATTTCATATTGGTAACTCCCAGCTTCTCCAGATACTCATCTGCGTCCTGCCCGCCGGAAGCTATACTTAGCTGTTTTTTCAGACAGGCCTTTCCCACTACTCCGGTCATATATCCTGCAAGTTTATTCCAGCCGGTGTTTTTCAGATAATCCAGGACACCATTGACAAACTCTTTGGGATTTTCCTTATATTCCTTTAACTGATCAGCAGTGGCTTTTCCTGCCTTTCCCGCTTCTACTACATTCTGTATCGTTCCCTGGCCATTGGATACACGCTTTGCGGTATCTTCGATCACTTCCAGATTTGACTTAATATCCTGCATCTGCTTTTGAAATTCCTCTGATCTGCTGTTAAGGCCTTTATATGCATCCAGAACCCCTGTTTTTTCCAGAATATAGCTGTATTCCGCAACCTCTTTTGCCGCCTGATCTACCGAGTACTGAATCAGCACCTGCGCCCGCACACAGGAGATCAGGCTGAAAATACACATAAACGCAAAAAAGAACAAGGGAATAAACAGGGCTGCCTCCACAGTGATCGAACCTTTTTCTCTTTTGTCTGACATTGGTCCCTCCTGTTAGTAAGCCATAACGCTTTTATAATCTATGATTCGTTTACCGTCATCGGTGCTCTTTCCCTGTCCCAGAAATTCCGGAACCTTCGGAAGGAAGGTGGTGGATGTCTGTACCTTGGCATTTAGGGTCAGCATCGTATATTTCTGGCTTAGCGTTGATCCGGTATTTAACTGGATACAGTCCGCTGCCCGTGCAGAAAGATCTTTTTTCCCGTTTTCTCCGGTAAGTGCGATCAGGATAAATAATTTCATATAATCTTTGTACGTGAATTTAAGCCCGTCTGCTTTTCCCGCCCATACGGCGGATTCTTCTCCGTTAACAAGGGCCACTGTCTCTTTTGCTGCCATTGCCAAAGCTCTGCAGAAAAGATATCCATACTTTACAACCGGATAAAGCCAGGGCTGACATGTCGGCCCGCAGACTGCAGCCGCCACAACATCAGCCTCCCGATTCAGATCTTTATTCATAAAAACATACAGACTGTCAATGGCAAGCCTTGTTCCGTAGATCTGTGTTACCGCCAATGTTTTATTCAGGCCGGTAGATGCATTTCCGTAGAGAATATATTCTATTTCGCCGTTCCAGATCCCATGCCCGGAAAGCTTATCATTGCTAAGAGAAGTATCCCCCTCCTTTGTGGTTATACAGTTGAACATCTCTGTGGTATATTCCATAAGATATCCCTGTTCCATCAAACCACCGGCCAGATTATCCAGACAAGTCAGTATGGAATTTAATAGTTCCACATTTTCCTTGGAGCTCTGTACCGTTTTTTTATCTGCGCTGACATCAATTTCTGACGGCCCGGTTCCGGTTGCATTCGCTGAGGTTTTTGCGATTCCGCTGGGATAACTGGCAGGATAGCCTTCTTTCTCGGAAAGATTCTGTTCCTTCTGCGCATTTTTCAGAGTTTCTTTCATCTGTGCATAACTGCCACTTGCCGCTTTCGCTTCTTCCCGGTTTTGGTTTCTTTGATCCTGCTGAACCGTATCACTGTCCTCACTGGTTACACCGGAAAGAGTAGTCTGATAAAAGGTTTCATTTCTGGGATCATAAAAATCTCCGCCTTTAAACTGTGTATTTGTAACACCGTCATAGATCTCTTCTTCATGCCAGGACCAGAAACTCTGCACAGCGCTTGCTCCGCCGGAATTTCTGATTGCATATGCCGTATCATCATCTACTGACAGTTTTTCAAAATTCTTACTTATCTTCTTGAATTTTTTAATCTGTTCTTTAAAAGTTTTTGCTGTATCTATATTGGTCTGAATTACATCTTTCAAAGCCTTGAGATCATTTTCATTGATTTCAATATCTTCCCCTGGGCTCTCTTCTACCTCTTCTCCTGCAGCGATCAGATCATCTTTTGCCCTGTTATACGCATCTTTTTTATCAGAAACTTTTTTCCAGCATTTCAGTACCTTATCCAATTCCGACTTCGCGGTTTTTCCATTATCTACGATAATATCGGCCTGCTGTTCAAGCGCCTTCAGACAGGCCTGATACGTATCTGCCGCCTCAGAATAAATATCATTCATGCTGTTGATATTTCCATTGATCACAGATTTGACAGAATCAAACGTCTGTATTTCTTCAGCTGTAAAACCGTTCTCTTCATTGATCGCGGCTCTGACTTCCGGGTCATCTTTTGCCGCCTGGTAGATTGCCAGCAATGTAACCATATTTTTATACATCTGATCATCAAAAGTAGTATTTCCGCTATCCCAGCTAAACGGATAGGAAAGATACACCTTTATTTCATCCAAGGTTACCGGATCAGGTGCTTCTTCCGGAAAATCCGCAACGATATCTTCATTTATGTATTTTTGCAATGATTTTGCAGCCAGGCGAAACACGGTCTTATCCCGATATGTCTGGAGAAAACTGGTATCACTACTTCCCAACTGCTCTATTGCGTCGGCCTGCGCTTCTACCGCTGCTTTTGCCTTCTGTATAGGATCACTAAGCTCTGTTGCTTTCAGCGCATAGTCTGATTTTGCCTTTACATACTTCTGTTCTTTCCTTGCGTTATTGAAGGGAAGTTTCTTGATCTTCGCCAGAAGATCATCCGCCATATACACAGGCCCGCGGAATTTCATATATTCCATTACCTGCTGCCGAAAAACATCATTTTCTGCCAGGGACGAAGATTCCACCCCTTTTGCCTCAAAGCCAGTTTCCTCCAGCTGTATCAGCGAACTTAAGTCATCACTTTTTTCATCCTTCAGATTTTTGGCGTTGATAGATTCCTTGAACATCTGCTCCAGCTTCTGCTGTTCATCCGAAGAATCCGGTGACTTTGCCATTGCCGTTAAGCCATATTTGTCCTTCAGTTTCTTATCATACTGTGCCAGTGCCGCATTCATGGTCAGATCTCCGGCACCGGATACCACTGTCTTTGACGCAAAAAGGCGGGAAGCGTCTACCATAATTCCGCTGAACATTAAGACCGGTACCAAAACCAATGTCAAAAATACACAGATCGATCCTCTCTGTTTCCCGCAAAATAACCGCATACGCTTCCCTCCCCAGTTAAAACAAAAATTTTTTCACCTTATCAAAGGTTTCGCCCAGTTTCTGGGCTTTTCCATCCAAATGAAACTTTTTCAACAGAAAATTTCCCATGTCCCAGGCAAGATCTACATTTCGCACAAAATCCGTGCTGTTGATCACCGGCTGATAGGCAGCCGAATAAATGGTAAGGCTGTCCTTAAGTCCCAGGTATTTCAATATCCCCGGTGTTGCGATCACATATCTCAGCTCTGCCTGAACGGACTTGGACAAGAAAGAACTGTCCAGCTTGACGTAGGCTTCCGTCCGGCCTATGGAAAACAGGGCACTGTTTTTCTGAAGTGCCTGCTGATAATCCGCCGCCCGTTTACTGCTCTTACTGTCATAACCCCAGCGGTAGATCTTTGAGGCACTGCCTTTATATGCCGCATAATAAGACTTTATCTGCTCCTTTGAGGGACCGCTCTCCCAGTCAAAGTCCACTTTACTGTTTTTCAGCGGTTCCTCATCGGTAAAGCTGTCATATCCCGGATACGCAGCTTCTCTTGCCAGCTGCGTGGCTGCTCTTTCTACCTGGAAGAAAAAGTAGCTCTCCTGTAATTTGAATAATCCGAAATAAAGGATCACCATGACGATGCCGATCGTGATAGGAAAATAGATCACAGTTTCGACCGTAACAGCGCCTTTTTCGGAAACCTGAACGTTACTTTTCATTACTACTTAAACAATTCACTGCTTGATGTTCCATTATCTGTATTAAGACCCTTCCATGCATTCTGTACCAAGGCCTTTATTTTGTCCTGAAAAATAGCTGCTGCCGCAATAACTATTACAATAAGCAAAAGAACCCCAATCATCTCTGCGATTCCCGCTTCTTCAGTTTTGAAATCCTCCACCAAATTGCGAATTCTGTTTTTGGCTCCGATCCAAAGTAAATCAAGTTTTCCAGTCATACTTTTATCCTCCGTTTTTCTTTGCGTTACGCAATATTTTTTATAATAACCGGCATCTGCCGTTTATTATCACATCTGCTGCATTATCGGAACCATAATTATAAGCAGGATCCCGATAAAGATCATCATCATAGGCAAAAGCAGCTGAGAGTTTGCTTTTTCTCCCTTCTGCTTCACCTCGTTTTTCTTAACCTCCCACATTTCATCGGAAAGATCTTTCATAAAATAAGCAAGTTCTTCATTACCTTTATTCAGGTTCTGTATGATCAAAGAAGTGAATTTTCTTACTTCTTTCACATTACACCGCTCTGCAAAATTTCGGTAAGCGTCAATCTCCATAACGCCGTTTTCCATCTCAAGATTGGTATTCTGCATCTCCAGATACAGCGTTCTCTCGCCGGTTATGGAAACCTTTTTCCAGGCGTCTCTGAGAACCATTCCGGAATTCACCAGAAGGGTCAGCTTGGACAAAACCTGTGGAAGATCCAAAACAATTTCCTGCCTTCTTGCTGTCAATTTATCCTGCAGGGAAAGATCCAGATACAAGATCAAAAGTCCCCCCGTGACCACTCCCAGAAGAAGTAATCCCTTACTGTCCGCTACCGCAGAAAGGAGCAGAACAACTACCAGGATCGTATAGATGTATGTCGTCTTTGCCCCCAGAAGCATATAGTAATAATATTCTGCGTATTTTTTTCCTTTGATCTCGGCGATCTCACGGATCTTTGCCTGGGCAGATTTTGTTTTTGTGCTGATATGTAGGATCCGCATAACGGAAAATCCCACGCACAGCAGTTCACTCATTTGAAATTCCTTCGCAAAGGCACTGTCTGTATATTTTTGATATCTTTTTCCACCGGTAACTGCCAGAAATACCCAGATCAAGGTAAATGGCGTTACCAGCGCTGTTAAAATCAGCTGAAAATAATCCACGGCTCTTCCCCCCCTATATCTTGATATCTACGATCTTTCTTCCCATGTAATAAGCAGCTCCGAAAAGAGCAAGTGCTCCGATCTTCACACATACATTTAAAGGGGTGTTCCGCACAATAGACATATTTCCCATTCCGTTCAGCATCAGCATGATCAGAACCGGCATGATGATCATAATGTTCAGGTCATTTTTATTTGCGGTAAGTAAGGTCTGGATCTCCAACTCCGTCTCGATCTTATCATTAATGATCTCTCTGGTCTCACCAACCACTCGTCTCATATCACCACCATAGCGGTTGGTCACCTCAAAGATCGTGGCAAAACTTTCGATATCGTCCAGATGGCTTCGTGCCGCAAAATTACTCAGCATCTCTTCAACGCTCTGTCCGTTGTAAATACCATCTACGATCAGTTTCAGTTCTTTTACAATATCTGCTTTTTCTCCATAGATCCCGATCAGATCTCCGCAGGCATCCAAAAAAGCTCCCTGGGTATTTTTACCTGCGGAATAGGATGCGGAAAGAGATTCCATCATATCACGGAACTGGTACAGAAGATTTTTCATTCTTTTGTCTTTCAGATAATCCCGGTATTTCCGGATTCCCGGAACAACAAGGAGCAGCCCTACGATCAGGGAAAAAATCACATTTCTGAAAAATACCATACTGAAGAAAAATCCCACGATTCCGCCCAATAGCGCACCTGTTGCGGTTTCCACCGGATTCAGACGATAAATATAATAATCCTCCGCTGTTCCGAAAACAGGTTTTACAGGTATATATTTGGGAGCTTTAACCTTCTTCTGTTTTATTTTCTGAGGTTTTACTTTCTTTTGTTTTACAGTTTTTGTTTTTGGTTTTTTTTCTTTTTTCATAATCTTCCTTTTGGCCTGATGATCTACAGGCCTGAATGCATTCCGGAAAGCCGCAGTTTATAATCATTATACAAAGGATTTCCTGTGCGTACCAGTCGTCCCTGCACTTTTTCCAGCGTACTTCCCTGGGTTTCCTTGAATACAAATAATGGATTCAGCTGGATTTCTCCGTTTTTACAGCCCAGAACTTCTGTGATCTCCATGGTTCGTCTGGATTTATCACGCAGTCTGGAAAGATGGATGATGATATCCAGTGCGGAGGAAATCTGCTGGCGGATAGCCGGAAGTGGCAGGCCTGCATTTCCCTGCAGCACCATGGTTTCCAGACGACTCAGCATATCTCTGGTCGAGTTGGCATGGCCCGTGGAAAGGCTTCCGTCATGGCCTGTGTTCATTGCCTGCAGCATATCCAGTGCTTCCGCGCCTCGAACCTCTCCAACAATGATCCTCTCCGGTCGCATTCGCAGTGCGGATTTGATAAGATCACGGATGGTTACCTCACCTTTTCCGGAAGTGTTGGCATTTCTTGTTTCCAGACTTACGATATTATCAATATTTGCGATCTGAAGCTCCGCAGAGTCCTCGATCGTTATGATACGTTCATCCCGTGGAATGAAATTCGACATGGCGTTGAGAAACGTTGTTTTTCCAGAGCCTGTACCCCCACTGATAAAGATATTATACTTGGCTCTTACCAGTTTTCCCAGAAAATCCGCTGCTTCCGGTGTAATGGAACCATATTTCAAAAGCTGGTCTACCGTCATCGGAGTTCTGGAAAACTTTCGGATGGTCACAATGGGGCCCGACAGGGAAAGCGGCGGCAGGACCACGTTTACACGGGAGCCGTCTGCCAGTCGTGTATCTACGATCGGATTGGCTTCATTGACCTCTTTTCCAACAGACCCTACCATCTTTTGAATGATATTTCTCAGCTCATTTTCGCTGGCAAATTTTTTGTTCAGAGCTTCCAGTCTTCCTGCACGCTCCACAAAAATGTGGAATGGTCCGTTGATCATGATCTCTGTAATACTGTCATCTGCAAGGATCTCATCCAGGATTCCCATTCCACGGATGGAACTGAATACCAGACGTACGATCCTGGAGCGCTCCTGAGGGCTTATCCTGTAATTCACCAGCTTATGGTCTACAATATCCGCAATTCTTCTTCGCAGCTGTTCATCGTTTGCCTTACTCAAAGTCGCCGCATCTGCTATAAGAAAACGCCGGATCTCATTGACAAGACGTCCTGTCATCTCTTCTGAAAGCATAATATCACCTCATTTTCACCGGATCAGTATGTGTATCCTTGTTCCTGTTCTACCTCAAGGATCAACTTGGCGTTTGCTTTTTCATATTCATTAAAGATCGTATCCTGCATGGCATCGAACTGGTCTGGATCGTATTGCGGTACATACCATGATTTCGCATTGAAATAATCCTGGAACATCTGGTCTTGGAATCTTCTTCCATGTCTCGCGTAAATCTCATTTCTTGCATACGCCAGCTGGTCTTTGGAAAGGCCTTCCAGCTGATCCCTGGTCAGATATGCGGAATTGCTCTCCGGAAAAATATAATCTCCTGAGCCTGCAGTTGTTGCCGTTGAAGAAGATCCGGATGTTGTACCTGCTGTAGAGTTCTGAGAACTCTGTGTACTGCTGTTTGTGCTTTCTTCCGGCATGGTATATTCCTGTACCGGCGCATTTCGAAGTGCCTCCAGATCTTTATCTGCCTGGTTCTGGGAAGCAGACTGCTGTGTCTGCTGGGACTGCTGACTTTGTGTATTCGCAGACTGTGTGTTTTTCTGTGTACTTTTTTTTGATGGCTGCACCGTTGACTGTTTTTTCTGTGCAGATGAGCTCTGGGGTTTCTGCTCATTTGTGATCTGCAGCTCCTGTGCATCTGTTGCAGCTGACGGTGTAGGTGTCGCAATTTTTACACTTTTCTGTGTACTGCTGTTTTTTGTTGTGGACTGATTGGATGCTGTTGTATTCTGTTTCTCTTCTGTATCAGCTTTTGCTGTTTTGGTGCTGTTCTGTGAGGTTTCAGCCTTTGGTGCCTGTGTGATATTCACTACAATATCCGAGGCGCTTCCTCCGGAATTTTTTCCGAGGAGAAGAGCAAGTACGACAACTGTTATCACGAGGATTCCAACTGTACATCCAATACTGATCAGCCATTTTTTCTGATCGCCCTTGTTTCCTCTGTTATCTGGCACTTCCGGCAGTCCGTCATCCCAGATCAGATTGTCATCCTGCTGGTTCTGACCGGTGCGCCTGTTGTAAGTCCCATTATAAGTTCCGTTTCCTCTGTTATTATGTGAGCGGTTATAGGTTCCGTTTCCTCCGTTATTATACGGCTGATCATAAGTTCCGTATGTCCCATTTCCGCCATCATTATAGGTACCCGTTCCACTGTAAGTACCGTTTCTGCGATTACCTCTTCCATTATATGTATCTTCACTGCCATAGTCATTCTGACCGCCGCCCGTTTCCAGCGGCGCTCCGCAGTTGTCGCAGAATCTGGCTGTTTTATCTTTTATTTCTGCACCGCATCTTCCGCAATACATACATTCCCGCTCCTTCCTCTGGATTGATATTAGATCTTAATTGTCCAATTTGTTTGAATTTATCTGGTATTGCGATAAATCTTTTCTTTTCCAAAAATTTTATTACATTTACACAATTCTTTCAATATGTGACACCTAGTGTGCCCCCTTTTTTTTACAGATCAGATATCTTTATAATATGATGGTGAAATTACATCGTACTCTCTGCAGGAACATCCATTTTCATAACTGTCGCAGCAGTCACAGTTGGAACAGTACATATGAGCATCATTAATATAAAACAGGCCGCCATACTGCATGGAAGTTCTCTGGTTCTTGGATTTCTTCTTGCTGTTATCGTAGTACGCCCCGTTGGGGATCATCATGTTTTCCGGGGAAAAACCGCTGAAATCGAAGAAATGAGATTCTGTTCCATGATGAGGTACCTTGATGCACCAGTAATGTTCGTGAAGCTGGATCTTTCCGTCATAATTCTCTGCGATCATCTTCATATACTGTGGCTGTACATCTCCGGTGAACAGAAGGTTCAGTTCGCCGTCAATGGTGTTCTGGAATGCCAGGCTGATCTTGTGGCGGAACTGTCGCAGGGAATGGCCCTGTTTTTCCGCACTCTCCAGAAGTGCCTGAAATTCTTCTGTTGCCTGTAATTCACGAAATTTCTTTTCCAGTTTTTCCGGGTTGAGACGACGTACTCTCTCTTTTTCGGTTTCTTCCGGATCTTCTGCTGTATCTTCTATTGCTGCGCCTGCATCTTCATTTGCAAGCACCAGTTTTTCCTGTGTATATTCTTCGTTTTCCCCGCTGTACTCTCTCGGGTCTTTCAAAGAGCTCTCTGGCCCATCTGTATCTTCTGGCACAGACAGCGGCTCCGATTTCTCCTCTGCTTCCAGTGTCTCCTCTGTCATGGACAGAAACAGCTCTCTTACTTCCTCCGCAATGTTCACAAGCTCTGTCATTGCATTTTCGTGATTCTCGATCAGAGAATTAAATACCTCCTCTGTCTCCCGGCTGACTTCACTGACATCCGGCCAGAGTGCTGTATATTTTCCTTCAAATTCTGAACCTCTGGATAAAAGATCGATCTTTACCTTTCTGGCACAAAGGGCTTCTGCCAGGGCAAAAAGGCTGACACGTCTTCCCGGAAGGCTGGCTTTTTTTGTCACATCCGCAAGGAGCAGAAGTGCCAGTGTGTATTTCATTTCCGGACCGGAAAACACATCCGGAAGATAGATTTTTTCAAATTCGTAGGCATCTCTTCGATAACGCATCATATAAAGAAGTCCGGAAACATGATCTGGATGAAAATGTGTCAGAAGCAGATTTTTTTTGCGGATGGTGGTAAGATCTGAAATGATCACGTCAAAGACTTCTCTTCGCGGCCGTCCCTCGATCTTGCTGTTGGCTGCCCCGAAATCCACAAGCAGGCTGCTTTTTCTGTCACGAATGCAGAAACAGTCCCCGAATCCTACATTGTACATTCGTATTCTCATTTATTTTTCCTCTGGTTTCTTATTCAGCTGTCTTTTTTTCTTCTGTTCCTGTCATTATTTCTCAGAACCAGATCTGCATATCATACCAGGTTGCTCCACCATGGCAGGAATCTGCAACTCCCAGTTTCTTCATTCCATGACTCTCATAAAATGGGATCATATGTTCCTTGCAGGTAAGGATCAGAGCTTTTTTTCCACGTTCTTTCGCAAGATCCTTGAAGTATTCCACAAGTTCTCCTGCAATCCCCTGATGACGGTATTCCGGGATCACATTCAGCCCGAATACGGTCTGGATCTCTCCGTCTTTTTTGTGAAGGGTGATATCATGATAAAACTCATCCGGAAGTACCGGTTTATCTGTAGTTCCTCCGTTGATAAATCCTACAATCTGATCGTCCTTTACTGCTACTACAAAATTCTCCGGGAATGCTCCCATACGGTTCACAACGTCCTCATGACTTGCTGCCTCCGCAGGCGGGAAACAGATTGCCTCGATTTCTGCCAGACGGTCTGCCTCCTTTGGATCTGCAAGTCTGATCTGTAAATTTTCTGCCATTTTTTGTGGTCTCCTCTATATTATTTATTCCGTTTTCATCCGGTTTTGATTCTTTTTTAATTATATCGGGTGAGGGAAACTGCGTCAACGTGTAACATACAAAAAAGCCCTCAGTATTCGCACTACTGAGGGCTTCATTCTTTCGTCTTTGTATGCGGCATCACAGCACTGACTCGATCAGCCGCTTCGTATACTCCGTCTTCGGATTTTCAATGATCTCTTCCGGTGTTCCTTCTTCTTCCACATGTCCGTCATGCATCACGATCACCCGGTCGCAGAACATCTGGACAAGGGCCAGGTCATGGCAGATAAAAAGAAAGGACAGCTGGTTTTCTTTTTTAAGCTTCATGAGAAGCTCCATGATCTGTTTCTGTACCGTCACATCCAGGGCACTGGTTGCCTCATCACAGATCAGAACTTTGGGTTCTACAGCCAGGGCTCTGGCAATGGCCGCTCTCTGGCACTCCCCTCCGCTGACCTGATGAGGATAACGGTCTGCATATTCCGGAGTCAGGCCGCAGGTAAGAAGAAGTTTTTCCACACGGTTCCTGGTTTCCTTCTTACTTATCCCCATATTTCGGAGACTTTCCCCGATTCCGTCCCCAATGGTGCACCTGGGATCAAAGGATCCTGCCGGTGTCTGGAAGACCATCTGAAGTTCCCGGTAAGTTTCCCGGAGAGCTTTTCCCTTCGCATGTGTGATATCTTTTCCCAGAAAAAAAATCTTTCCATCTGTAATATCCGTTAGATGCGTGATCATTTTTGCCACTGTACTTTTTCCGGAACCGGATTCGCCCACGATACCAAGAACTTCTCCCGCGTTCAGAAAAAAGCTCACATCTTCCACAGCCGTGAAGGATTTTTTCCCGGATAAAAATGTCTTTTTCAGATTCTGCACTTCCAGGATTTTTTCTGCCATCATCTGCCTCCATTTCCGGTGCCTGCACGTTTCAGGCGAAGTACCGAACGCATAAGTTCTTTTGTATAAGGATCTGTCGGAGCTGTCAGGACCTGAGCTGTTTTTCCATATTCTCTCACTTCTCCGTTTTTCAGTACCAGAACCTGATCTGCCATTTTTTCTACTACGCCGATGTTGTGTGTGACAACAACCATGGCTGTTTCATACTCCCGGCGCATCAGCAGCATTTCCTCAACCACCTGTTTCTGTACTGTTACATCCAACGCGCTGGTAGGCTCATCTGCCAGAAGAAGTGATGGATTCTGCAGCATGGAAATGCAGATTCCCACCCGCTGGTTCATACCACCGGACAGTTCAAAAGGATAGCTCTTTAAAACACGCCCTCCATCTTTGAGCCCGATCTTCGCCATCATTTCCAACGCACGTCTGTCGCATTCATGGCGGCTGATCTTTTCGTGTTCACGGAGACTTTCATAAATCTGGTCACCTACGGTACGGATGGGGCAAAGAGCTGCTCCTGAATCCTGAAAGATCATGGCGATCTCCGGTCCCAGAAGTGTGCGGAGTTCTTTTTCCTGCATATCCACTACATTTTTTCCTTTGTACCAGATATCTCCTTCTGTCACCATGCCTTCATTTCCCAGAAGTCCCATGATTGCCTTGATGATGGTACTTTTTCCGCTTCCGGATTCGCCTACCACCCCCAGGATCTCCCCTTTATTCAGTTCCAGATCCACATCATGTACAACCGGTTCTCCGTTGTAGCAGATCGTCACATGCTCAAGCTTCAACAATGATCCCATCTTATTTCACTTCCAGATCTGCCGTGATCTCGTAATAATCACATGGATGAGCAGTCAGCCCTGATACATTTGACTTTGACACAAGTCCCATATTCAGATGAGAAACAAAGAAATACGCATCATCATCCAGAATGGTCTGCTGTGCTTCCACAGCAAGCTTGCCTCTCTCATCTGTATCAAAGGTCTCATGCAGCTTCGCCACGATATCATCAACATCCGAATTGCTGTATTTGCCATAATTTTTGGCAGCGTCAGATACAACTGTACTTGTGAAGAAATATTCCGGATCACCGGTAGGTGCAGTTGTAAGCGAGCTTACATATACATCAAATTCTCCGTTCTTCGCATACGTCGCATGATCTGCTGTATTGTTAACATTGACCTCAATTCCGATGTCCTTTAAAGTGGACTGTGCATATTCTGCAAGCTTAGGCTGTTCCAGACGGGTTGGATAGGTCAGCCATGTGATGGACAGCTTCTTTCCGTCCTTATCTGCATAGCCATCTCCATCCGTATCTGTCCATCCGGATTCTTCCAGAAGCTTTTTCGCCTCTTCCGGATCATAGGACGGTGCCTTTACTGCATCGTTTCCATAGGAAAAGCTGCTTGGGAAGGCTCCCACTGCCGGAACACCTCGTCCTTCCATGATCACACTGCAGAAGCCGTCCTTATCGCTTCCCATCTCAATGGCTTTTCTCACATTCTGATCCTGCATCAGTTCAGACTTCATATTAAACTGTCCGAAGAAACAGCGGCTTGTTGCCACAGAGCTGATCTGATAGTCCGGATTTCCGTCAAAAAGCGCATAGTTATCATACTGAAGTCCATAAGTTCCCTGTATATCGCCTGTCTGTAATGCTGCTGTCAGGGCACTTCCGTCTGAGAAGGATTTTACGATAACGTTGTCTACCTTTACATCTCCGCCCCAGTAATCATCATTTTTTACCAGTTTGATCTCCGTCGGAGATACTTCCGTTGCAACATAGGGGCCTGTTCCTGCCACATTTGCAGAACCACCTTCTCCCTGTACGCCATAATCCATGTCAATAATGGCACCATACGGATCCCCCAGATAATTGATCAGTGCCGGACATGGTTCGGAAGTATGGATCGTTACCGTCATTCCATCCGCTTCGATCTTATCGATCTTCATATCGTAAGGTGCACGGTCATGGTTTGCGATCAGATCATCCAGGCATTCTTTTACCGCTTCTCCATCCATGGTTCTTCCACTGGAAAATTTCACACCGTCACGAAGGGTGATCTTTACTGTATTATCGTCTGTAAATTCATAGTCTGTAGCAAGCCATGGCTCTACCTCCATGTTGTCATTGTACTTAAACAATGTTTCTCCTACACCATAACGCAGACAGCTCCATCCGGAATAATTGTCGTGAGGGTTTAATCCTGCATCTCCCATTTCTTCACTGTATCCGGTAGTTCCGTAAACAAAGGTAGTTCCTTCACTCTTTTCTTTGCTTTTTGCTGCTGCCGGAACTCCCGTCATGCTCATGACCATTGACGCAGCAAGCATTGCTGCCAGAATCTTTTTCTTCATAATCTCCGCTCTCACTTTCTGTGTTATATTTATTTATAAGTGCCTGTTATCCTTTTCTCCTGTTTCGTTCCTTCGGATCCATATAATCCCGGATCGTATCTCCCAGAAGATTAAAGATCATTACCGTAATAAAAATCGCCATTCCCGGCGCAAGTACCATCCACGGTGAAATCTGCAGCATACTTCTTCCATCGTTGATCATACTTCCCCATTCTGCCATTGGAGGCTTTACACCAAGTCCGAGAAAGGAAAGTCCTGCCAGCTCCATCATCATGGTTCCGATATCAAGAACTGACGTAACAAGTATGGGGCCTGCGATATTGGGAAGGATATGTTTGAGCAGAAGCTTTCCTGTACTGCTCCCGGAAAGCTTTGCCGCCATAAGATATGCAGAGTCCTTCTGAGTCAGGGTAAGCCCTCTGGCAAGTCTTGCAAACTTCGGCCAGCTGATCACCGCCAGAGCAATAATGGCATTTTGGATACCGCCTCCCAGAACACCTGCTACTGCCAGGGCAAATACCAGTCCCGGAAAAGCCAGGAACAGATCAGAGATACGCATCAGAACGGCATCGGCTTTGCCGCCCTTCCAGCCACAGAAAATACCAATAGCCGTTCCCACCACCGTGATCACCGCAACCAGGAGCAGTGTTGCATAAATACTGGTCGTACTTCCTATGATCACACGGGAAAGCATATCTCTTCCATAACGGTCTGTCCCGAGCAGATGCTCCGGTCCCGGCGGTTTCTGGGCAAGTGCCAGATCCTGGGCATAAGGATCATAAGGGCAGAGATATTTTGCAAATGCCGCTACAAACAGAAGCAATGCTGTAAGCACAAGAAAAAAGACAAGCTTTGCTTTTGTATGATTTTTCCGGATCTTCTGCTTCCGGACTGTGATATTATTTTTTCCACTCATGCTCTGTCACCTCCAAGTCGTACTCTCGGATCCAGATAGTGGTAAATAATATCTGTCACCAGATTTACCAGAACATAAATAACCGCCATCCAGGCCACATAAGCCTGGATGATCGGATAGTCACGCATGGTGATCGCATCTACCGCCAGTTTTCCGACACCATCCCACATAAAGATATTTTCCACAATGGCAGTTCCTCCCAGAAGATTGCCGATGGACAGAGCCAGCAGTGTGATGATCGTCAGCATAGAAGCCTTCATTACACTCTTCCAGATGATCACACGACTGCGGATCCCTCTTGCCCGGGCTCCGGTCACATAATCCTTATTCAGTTCTTCCAGAACCGTGGCACGCACCTGTCTGGTATATTTTGCAGCCATGGAGATCGCCAGTGTCAGTGTCGGCAGAATAATACTCTGTCCGAGATCTGTATTTGTGACTACCGGTAAAACGCCCAGCCTGATGGACAGAAAATACATCAGGACCATGGCAGCAAAAAAATTCGGCATGGAATTGCCGATAAAGCTTAAAAATCTTATCAGATAATCTACCCATTTGTTGTGCTTTACTGCTGACAGGATTCCCAACGGGATCGCAAGAACAATCGTAAGAAGGATCGATGACAGAGTCAGCATCATCGTTGCCGGAAGCTTTGAAATAAAGGTTTCATAGACATCTCTGTGAGACACATAGCTCTCTCCCATATCTCCGGTTACCATTCCCGCAAACCAGGCAGCATATTGTACAAGGAATGGTTTATCAAGGCCATATTCTGCCTTTTCCTTATCAATGACCTCCTGGGATACTGCAGAGCCTGCATTTTCATACATATAAGTTACTGCATCTCCGCCGGCAAGCCGCATCATGGCAAAAGAAAGAAATGTGATCCCGATCAGGACCGGGATCAACTGCAGCAACCGTTTTATTATATATTTTCCCATATTTTCCTCTCCGCACTTTGTTTCTCAGTATTTCGAATAACAAAAGTTTAACAACACGGCTGTTCTGCCACAACCCCGGCGGGGGGATTTTACATATTCCATTTTGTCATGCATATGCATTCCATCATGTTCTTATATTCTCACACAGTGACATGCGGATAATTCTTTCCAGCCCTCTCCAAGAGACTGTGGCTCTTCATACTCGATCAGCCTCCGTTTTCTCTCTTCCAGCGGATCCGGGATATGGATCGCAGAAAGCAGGGACTGTGTATAAGGATGCTGCGGATTTTCAAAAAGCTCTTTTGTAGGTGCCATTTCTACCAGCTTTCCGTTTTTCATCACACCGGTTGTATCACTTAAAAAACGTACCATGGACAGATCATGGGCAATAAAAAGAAACGAAAATCTTTTTTCCTGCTGAAGCTTTTTAAAAAGCATGACGATCTGTGCCTGGATAGAAATATCCAACGATGCGATGGGTTCATCTGCAATGATAAGACGCGGTTCCATGAGAAGGCTTCTTCCTATGGCAACTCTCTGTCTCTGTCCGCCGGAAAGCTCTCCCGGCTTTTTCGACAGAATGCTTTCATCCAGTCCTGTCTCCTTCAGGATTTCCCGAAGCCTGTTCTCCAACATTTCTCTGTCACGGATCCTGCGGCTGATCTTTACAGGCTCCAGCATGATCTGCCGTATGCTCATTCGGGGATTCAGTGCAGCACCCGAATCCTGAAAGATCATCTGGATCTCCGTCTGCATTTTCTTCCGCATTCCGAAAGGATCCTTTTTATCCGGCACTCTTGCTCCCTGATAAAAGATCTCCCCGCCTGTAGGCCGGTAGATTCCTGCAAGTGTTCTGGCTGTCGTGGATTTTCCGCAGCCGGTCTCTCCCACCAGTGCCATGATCTCACCTTCCCGGATACGGAAGGAAACATCATCCACTGCATGGATCGTATAATCGGAACGGATACGGAAATGCTGCTTCAGATTTCTGGCTTCGATCAGTACAGGCGCCTGTTTCTGTTCTGTTTTCTGTAAAAATGGCGCTTCCTTTTTATCCGGTTTCTGTTTATGGCAGCTGTTTTTCTGTAATCTGTCCTTCAAAATGGAGGGCTTTTCTAATTTCGGAGCTCTTTCATCCAGAAGCCATGTGGCTGCATAATGCGTATCACTGACTTTAAACATCGGAGGAGTCTGTTCATAATCGATTGCCAGCGCCTGAGGATTTCGAACGGCAAACGCATCTCCCGGCGGAGGATTCAAAAGAGAGGGCGGCATTCCGGGGATCGGATTCAGCTCCCCTTTTTCACCTGCAAATACAGGCAGAGAAGACAGAAGTCCCCAGGTATAAGGATGCCGGGGATCATAATAAACATCTTCCGCTGTCCCGATCTCAATGATCTTTCCTGCATACATAACTGCAACTCTGTCTGCGATCCTTGCAACAGCTCCCAGATCATGCGATATGAACACAATACTGATCCCTGTTTTTTCTCTCAGCTCAAGAAGCAGATCCAGAATCTTTGCTTCTACAGTTGCATCCAATGCTGTAGTCGCCTCATCGGCAAATAATATTTCCGGATCACAGGCCAGTGCAATAGCCAGCACACAACGCTGACGCATTCCTCCGGAAAAAAAATGAGGCTGCAGGCCATAGCGCTGTTCTGCATCCGGAATCCCTACCAGCTTCAGCATTTCCACAGCTCTTTTTTTCGCCTCATCCCTGGATACTTTCTGATTTTTGATAATAGCCTCTGTGATCTGTTTGCCAACAGGGATCGTCGGATTCAGCGTCAGCATAGGATCCTGGAACACCATGCTTACCTTACTTCCGCACAGCTTTTCCATTTTTTTTCTTTTATAGGCTGTGATATTCTCTCCGCAGAGACTGATCTCTCCGCTTTTTACATGTGCATTCGGTGGCAGAAGCTTCATCACGCTACGGCACATAACGGTTTTTCCACATCCGGACTCACCTACGATACAAAGTATCTCTCCTTTTTTTACCGTGAGATCAACATTCCGGACGGCCTGTACCTCGCCGTCCGATGTGTCAAAGCTTACCGAATAGTTTTTTAATTCCAAAACGGTTTCCTGCATGATCTTTTCCTTATTTTGTAATGGTCCAGTCTTCAATATTCCACATAACACCTACGGAATGATGTCCCAGAACACGTGTGGTATCCAGTCCGTCAAGTCCGGAAACGCCTACATAATCTCCCTGAAGATAAGCAACCAGAAGGATTCCAGGTGCCTCGGCATATGCCTTTTCGAATTCACTATATGCTTCTTTTCTGGCTTCCTCAGTCTCACCGTGACGGCCTTCCTCAAGATATTTATCCACATCTGCATTGGAATAATGCATGTTGTTTCCACTTGCGTCGGTTACAAAGTTTACATATGCCATATCCGGGTCAAACTGTGTTGCATAGCCGGCAAGAAATCCATTGTATCCTGCATCCCAGTCAAATTTGGTAACAAGCTTTACTTCCATTTCCACACCAGCCTGCTTCAGCATATCAGACATGACATTGGCAATATCCACACGCTCTTCTTCGTAATCACGTACCTGGATGGTAAAGTGGAATTTCTGTCCGTTTCTCTCATAGATCCCATCATCACCTTTTTTCCATCCCAGCTCTTCCATCTTCTTTGCAAAGGTATCCAGATCATAGGAGTAGATATTGGCTTCCTTATCTGTTCCGAGAGGGTTTCTCTGGATCGGGCTGTATGCCGGCTCTCCCTGTCCTGCAAGAACACCTGCAATAATGGAATCCTTATCCAGCGCATAATTCAGAACGCCGATGGAATCTCCGTTTTCCTTCCAGAAATCTGTGCTCATATCCATGGCCGCTCCACGGTAATCTGCTGTGGTGAACTCCCAGTAATTATATCCGTCCTTATCCTTGAACTGAGAAGCGTAGTTGGAATTCAGCCATGCAAGATCCGCCTCACCGGACTGGAGCATGGTTGCCTTTGTAGTCTCATCCGATACTGTACGATATACAACGGTTTCAATATTCGGAACCTTTCCGTAATAATCTTCATTTCGTTTCAGTGTGATCATTCCACCGGTAGCATCCCAGTCTTCAAATTTATAACGGCCTGTTCCCACCGGATTCTGGTTAAAGGATGTGGTATTCACGTCCTCTCCTTCCAGAAGATGCTCAGGAAGGATTCCCATGGTAAAGTAATCCAGCATGGCAGCATCATACTGATCCAGTGTAAAGATCACAGTCTGATCATCCGGTGCCTCAATACTTGTAATGTCCTGATAGTTGCTGGTGATGCTGGCTCCCAGGGTTTCATCCTCTGTAAGCTCCTTATAGGTGTATACAACATCCTCTGCATTGAAATCTTCTCCATCATGCCACTTAACACCATCTCGAAGTTTAAAAGTATAGGTATTGGTATCCTTGTCAAAGGTATAGCTCTCTGCAAGATCCTCTACCGGCTTTCCATTGGCATCATATTTCATCAGTCCTGAAAAAATAAGATCCGGAAGTTCATCATGGTTATTCAGAAGGGGATTAATTGTACTTTCTGACTCACCTGCATATACCAGAGTTTTGTTTTCTTCTGCCGCAGCTACGGTTACCGCACTGCCTGCAGTTGCTCCTGTACATGCTGCGGTCACTGCTGCCAGTGTTATCGCCACATATTTTCTTCCATAGTTGATTCCTGTTCTCTTTTTCATTTTGTTTTCCTCATCTTTCCTTATTTTCAAACCGGTTATCCACACTTCGGAATGTTTTATCACGGTTTGCGTCCAAATATTTTTTTCTGACTGCATCAGAGATTGCTGTAATGGTTATTTACCTCACTTCTCACAAAGCTTCCCATACTGGTAATGCACATTAAAGTAATGACCAGAAAAACTCCTGGGATCACGATCACCCACCAGGTATTCATGATCAGTGCTTTATTTGCCAGCGAGAGCATACTTCCCCAGGAGACTACATCTGCCGGAAGCCCAAGGCCAAGAAAGCTTAAAGTAGATTCCATGGTAATACAGCTGCTTATCGAAGAGATCACCACAAACATGATCGCCGAAACAAAATTCGGTATCAGATGGTGATACATCACATATCCAAAACTTCCTCCACAAAGTCTTGCATACATCACATAATCACTGTTCCTTATCTGCCGCACTTCACTTCTTACAATACGTGCCAGTGCAAACCACCCGGTAATACCGATGATCACAGATATGCTGATCACATCATTGGCCTGAATAACCGCAGACAGGATCAGGATCAGCAGAAGGGTCGGAATACTTCCGCACATTTCTGTAAACCGCATCATAACCGAATCCACCTTTGGACCTGCTGTTCCGCTGATGCATCCGTAGGTAACACCGATCACAGTAATGATCGCAGCTCCCAGAAGCCCGATCACCAGAGAAACCCGTCCGCCATACCAGATCAGTGAATAAATATCTCTTCCAAGCGAATCCGTTCCAAAGATAAATTCCTTTCCCGGCGGTGTATTCAGATTCTGGAGATAAAAACCTGAGGGATCATGATTTGCAACAACATTTGCAAATACACAGCCCAAAACGATCAGAAAAAGCAGGAACATGGAAAATACCGGTTTCCCCTTCAGCTTTTCCTGAAATGTTTTTTTTCGTTTTTCAGATCCTTGCTGCTTCCACCCGGCACCAACTACCTGAAAAAGCTCAGCTTCTGAAAGCTTCCGGTCAGCTACCATACCCTCACCTCCGAATCCTTCATTCTTGGATCGATCTCTTCATTGACAGTCTGTGCAACAAAGCTGCTTAAAAATACGATAAATCCCGTGATCAGCACATCGATCATCAGCAGGTTATAATCGTGATATTTTGCAGATTCCACTGCAAGGTTTCCAATTCCCGCATAATTGAAAACAGCTTCCACAGTTACAGTCCCACCGGTTACATGGGGTACCGAAACTGCCATGATACTCACGATCGTCGGCAATACATTTCGAAGACAATGCTTCCACAGGATCTTTCTTTTGGAAAGTCCCTTGGATCTGGCAAGAAGTACATAATCCTTCCGCACCTCATCCAGGAATTTGTTGCGTATCATATATGCGTAATACCAGAGATGGCTGAAGATCATTACTACCAGCGGAAGGATCATATGCTTCATACGATTGCCGATACTATCTGCCATTCCCACATCATAGGCACCGCTGCTTGGGAACCATCCAAGATTTACACTGAAGATCAGGATCAGTACCACACCAAGCCAGAAAGCCGGCACATAATAGGCTGCTGTTCCGATCTTGCAGATCAGCCGGTCGATCCACTGATCCTCATGGAGCGTACAGAATATGGCGATCAGAACTGCCAGTAGAAATATCACAATATAAGCAATTCCTCCCAGCATCAGAGTATTTCCGATCAGCGGTTTGATCACATTCATAACCGGCTGCCTGTATTTCAGCGACAATCCGAAATCACCATGGACTACATTGGTAAACCACCTTACATACTGTACCCCGATCCCCTGATCCAGTCCTAGTCTCGTTCTGGCCGCAGCCACCTCATCGCTGGTCATCATTTCCAGGGAATCTCCGTAAAAGGACTGCAGGGGATCTCCCGGTGCCAGTCTCGCCAGCCAGAACACCACCACAGACAGCAGAAACATAACCACTGCAAGCAGAAGGATCCGCTTCAGGATCCGAATGACGAGTTTATTTTCTTTGTTCATAATTTTCCTTTCCCACTGCCCTTTACAGTTCAGACAGACATTCGCATTCCGCTCTGCTGCATGCTCATGAACACAAATCGTGGAGCGATTAGTATTCATATTTCAAAAGCAGTTATGGCATCCAAAACCATAACTGCTTTTGAAAGGGTCGTGTTATTATTCGACAAAACATTTGTATGCACAAATAGGAGTGCGCGGAGGTTATGTGCATCACAGTGTTTTTATATTCAGCACGCGGAGTGTGCTGCTGATATTATTTTATCATTTAACAGCTTTCGGACAACCCCGGTATGGGGATATTGGACAGTCGGGTTTGGCATGGATGTGTATTCCATATAAAAAACGGGACTTTTCTGTATCAGGAACCTGTGTCCCGTGCAGAAAAATCCCGTCTGGTCTTTTGCTTTATTCTTTTATCACTTCCCGGAAATCTGAAGTCTTTCCTTCACGAATCCCAGAAAATCCTTTCCCTGTTCACTGAGCTCTTCACCTCTCCGGCAAATGCACCCGTAAACAAGTTTCTGGCCTTCTCCCGGAAATGTATATTTCACGGAGGAATATCCCGGATCACGGCCGGAAAGATCCGCACCACTGATATTACACAACTCTCCGGACCCAAGAAGACGTTCCACGATATAATCACTGTTTGTTACGACTACGGTCTCTGCCTCCACTGCGGAATGACCGTTTTCCTCTACAAGGTTCCGGTAATTATCCGGGGAAAATTCATCGGGAAATCTCTGGATCAGCCTGAGCTGGGACATTTTAAAATCTCCCTCATCTGCTGTATCTGCTTTCCCTTTCCCGGTATAAATATTTACCTCGGTTTCCGTCAGCAGCTCAAATTCCAGGTAATTTCGGGAAAGAAAATACTGGAACGCCGCCAGCTGATTCTGCATCACATAGGCGAATCCCATATCATCCTGTCTGCCTTTCACACGTTTTATGATCTCATGGGTATCTGCTGCGTAAACCTGATAATGAAGATCATCGCACTTATGTGCTTCATAATACGTTACGAAGATATCCGCAAACCAGGAGCTGGGATGAAAGCACACACACAAGCTGCTTTTTGCAAGTGGCTGTGCCTGCATTTCCAGTTCATCTATATTTTCCAGGATCCTCTGCACATGGATATATGCACGCTCTCCTTCCGGTGTCAGCTCTATGCCCTTTGCATGACGGACAAACAGCTGGGTACGCATATCGTCTTCCATGGAACGGATCACCTTGCTTACATTTGACTGCGTGGTAAAAAGCAATTCTGCAGCCTGACTGAAGGAGCCTGTTTTGGCACAGGCCGCAAAGTACTGGATCTGTTTGATATTCAGCATAATCCTACCCCTGTTTCTTTGCAAAGATCAGAAACATCGGGGTCGGATTGTAAAACTCGTCTTTTTCGATATAAATACGCTTACTGATGCCAAGATCAAAGGAAAATTCTTCCACACCCATACGTCCCAGTGTTTCCAGATCCCATGCCGGGCGCAGGAAAGAACTGATCGGAAGCTGGCGTTTGATATCCTCGCACTCCTGCATCAGTTCATCCTGGATCTGATGGTGAGCGTGATTTTCCGGAAGATCTGCAGTGTCCGCAAAATCTGCTGCTCCGTAGTTTGCATCCAAATTGATCATCACTCCGCCTGGTTTCAGCACGCGGAACCATTCCTGATAAGCGTGTTCTGCATCCGGCAGTGTCCAGGTAAGGTTTCGGGATACGATTACGTCAAATTCCTCATCCAGGAAATCCGGGTTTTCCGCATCCATGACTGCAAACTGACAGTCTGCTTTTTCTTCCTCAGCCAGCTCTTTTGCATGAGTGATCATATCCGGTGTCAGGTCGATTCCGGTTACCTGATGGCCTTCTTTTGCAAGAAGAATGGTGAAAAATCCGGTTCCGCATCCCACATCCAGGATCCTGAGATTCTTTTTCTCCGGCAGGTGCTTCTTAAGCTCGGTCATCCATCTGCCTGCAAGGGCGCTGTGAAGTTCCGCTCTTCTCTGTTCCAGAAAACTGTCGCTGCGCCTGGTCCAGTACTGGGCGATCCTTGTTTTACGCTCATCTTTTTCTCTTACGATATTTCCGTAGGTGATCACAGGGCCGCCTTCCACAACCTGAAGACTGGATACCTGATAAAGAATCACACCGTCCATATCCGCACGGCAGATTTCCTGAACATTTCCCTCATAATCACGGATCTCGCCAAGATACTCGTCCCTGTGAATGATATCTCCTGGTTTTTTCACCGGGTACCAGAGGCCGTTAACGCTGGCACACTGATAGCGGACATCATCCATTTTCAGCGGATAGTAGGTACTGTGAGAACGGATTCCGTTGTAAGCTCCGATGCTGCAGAGAATGTTTCGCACATCGCGACGCATGGAATCCACTTCTTCACGCTCCCAGGTTCCCATGCAGCCACGTTCCAGAAGGACTGCCGGAATGTCACAGGTACTTGCCGCGTAATTGTAGGCGCCGCCTGTGCTTACATTTGACTGTACCATATATGGGACATCTACCTGCTCTGCCATTTTTCGGGATGCTTCCATGATCTCCGGTTTTGCAACGCCTGCAAAATATACATACGGAGTCAGTTCCTCATAATCGTCACCACCGTGGAGATCGATATAATAATCTGCTTTTTTGATCAGAGATTCTGTGATGGCAGCTGCCAGACGCTCCATTCTTGTGCCGTCTTTTTTGCCTGGGAAAACGCGGTTCAGATTTTTTCCGTCTTCCCAGCTGATGCTGCCTGCTCGTTTCTCAAAATCTTCCCTGTTCAGTACTTTTACCAGAATAAGCTGTCCGTTGACTTTTTCCGGATTCAGTTTTTTGGACAGCTCGATCAGGGTCTGGATTCCTACATATTCTCCTGCATGAAGTCCTGCTGTAACAAGAACGGTTTTTCCCGGATTTTTTCCACGGATGATGGTTGCCGGAAGGGTGAATTCTCCGTCTCCGATTTCCAGGAAACCTTCTGTTTTTTCCCCTTCCACAACCGGAAGATTCAGGAAATGATCCGGTTTTACGCCGGTTACCATAAACATTGGTGTGGACTGATAATTCAGTCTCTCCTCCTCACTCCAGACTGTTTTCCAGATTTCCGTATCGGTATGAATCCCCAGAAGTCCTGCTTCCCGGAGAGTTTTTACATCCCACTGGGGACGACGGATCTTTGACAGCGGTACCTGGAGGGCGATCCGCTCCATACGCTCAATGTCTGTACAGAGATAGTGGTCATCCAGACTGTTGTTCTCCACATTTTTCCGGTCATTTTCGTAGGCTTTCCGCTGCTCTTCCTCATAGAGATAGCCGTACCAGTTAGCGTCAAAATTCAGAAGTTTTCCGCCTGCTTTCAGCACACGGACCCATTCCCTGTAGGCAACATCCGGATGCTCCAGATTCCAGGTGAGATTTCGGGAAATAACCACGTCAAAGGTATTATCCGCAAATTCCAGTTTCTGTGCATCCATCCGCTGGAAACGAATGTTCCGGCAAAGTTCTCCCGCATTTTCCTTTGCCTTTTCCAGCATTCCTTCGGTGTAATCCACTGCATCCACGTGATATCCGGCTTCTGCCAGGATCACAGGGAAAAATCCGGGGCCTGTTCCGATATCCAGGATACGGATCTCTTCCTTGGGTTTGTCCGGGAACTGGCTGGTCAGCACCTTAAGCCATGCGTTTTTCTGGGTTCCCGCAAGCTCTTTATGATTCACTTCAGAGTACCCTTCTGTACGGGTGCTCCAGTAAGATTCGATTTCGTCGAGAAGTTTTTCCACGTTGATTCCTCCGCGCTTTTTTATTTATGTGGGGGCCTGATCTGGTAAGGTTTTCCTAACTTTTTCATACCCCCATAGGTTATGTTTAATGTACCAAATTGTCAGGGTTTTAACAAGCCCCTGGGGGGGATTGCCGTTGTAATTCTCCAGATGCTGTGGTATCATCCTACCTGTAGTAATTCAGTAATGATCCCTGAAAATCAAGCGGATATTGGTGATCTGCATTCGCTGCATCAGGGCAACAGTAAAAATCTCAATACATCGAAATCGAAAGGATGGTTTATATACAAATGACAACACAGGAACTGGCTTATGAAGTCATCAGCCGTTTAAAAAAAGAGTATCCGGATGCAGACTGTACTCTGGATTATGATGATGCCTGGAAACTTCTTGTAAGTGTCCGCCTGGCAGCCCAGTGTACCGATGCCCGGGTCAATGTGGTGGTTCAGGATCTCTACGCAAAATACCCGGATGTGGCAGCCCTGGCAGCCGCGGAACCGGAAGATATCGAAGCAATCGTACGTCCCTGCGGCCTTGGAAAAAGCAAAGCCCGGGACATCAGCGCCTGCATGCGTATCCTCCACGAACAGTATCACGACAAAGTTCCAGAAGACTTTAACGCACTTCTGAAACTTCCGGGTGTGGGCCGCAAAAGCGCAAACCTGATCATGGGTGACGTATTTGGCAAGCCTGCCATTGTGACAGATACCCACTGCATCCGTCTTTCCAACCGCATCGGTCTTGTCCATGACACAAAAGATCCGAAAAAGGTGGAAATGGCACTCTGGAAGATCATTCCTCCGGAAGAAGGCAACAATCTCTGCCACCGCCTTGTAAACCACGGAAGAGAAGTCTGTACAGCACGGACAAAGCCTTACTGTGACCGCTGCTGTCTTAATGATATATGTGAAAAAAATGGGATCTGATATGCGATATGTAAAGTACAATAAAACGGACATTTAGACCCCGGAAAGGACAACATTATGAATTTTAAAAAACTGGAAAATAATCTCCTGGATATGATCCAGGAACAGCAGGTAAAGATCGGATATATGAGCGGAGTTACCCGTTTTTATTATCCGCTGCAGTCTCTGAACCGTCTTCTCGGTACTGAGCTTACGGAAGAAGAAATGCAGCACGCAATGGAAGAATTCTCCGATTATGCCTGTGACCGCCTTGGAAAAGTAAAAGCTTCTTCCAAAAACGAACGTTTCTGCATCACTCTGCCGCCACAGGCATCCGATTATGTTCACGAGAACCGGAAACCAAGTGAATTTCTGGTACGCTTTATAAGTACTGTTGCCCGTCACGGCTGTACTCTGGATGAAGTGATGGACGTTTTTCATGCTTATTCCGACCATGTGCATATGGAAAAAACAACCGGCACCGGATTTGATTATCTCGTATATTTCGAAGACGGAATCCCGGACGACTACCGGTACTGCCTGTCCCTGGAAGGTGAACATATGATCTATCATAAGTTCACACCGGAGGATTATGAGGACTTTGGGTTCTGATATCCGAACAGCATTATAAAAAACCGCCGGTCTGCAGACAGATTTTCAAAAAAATCTTCTGTAAACCGACGGTTCTTTTTATTCTCTACACCCGGAACTTCTTCTGCATCTCCCGGACCATATCTTTCCGCTTAAACAGAAACAGCCAGACAAGCATCAGGAAGCTGACGCAGACACAGATCAGAGACGGATACAGAACATTCACCACACCGGTGGCCAGAAGGATCAATGGGATCACCACACCGAAAGCTCCCGCTTCCAGAAGATAGATCATATATTCTGCAACTTCCAGCTTCTGTGCCGCTGTGATCACCCACATAGAGCAGATCACCGCAAGAGCTGCCAAAGGAAGCAGATAATCCACGGACCAGCCCCGCCAGCCGGTAAACACATCCCACAGCACACCTGCCACCGTTACGATCACCAGCTGCCACATTTCATTCTTCAATAGATTACGCCGCTTCACATAAGCCACCGAAACCATCAGCCAGGTACAGAACGCTCCGGCAGTCACAAACCAGGCCCATCCCATATGACCGTCCACCAGATAATCGATCAGATTGCATACCACAGCCAGAACAATACACAGAAACGTAAAGCTCTCAAAAAGCTTCGCCGGAGATTTCCGTTCCTCTTTCTGCCCCGGAAAATCATTCTCCCGGATCTCACAGGACACCTGCTCTTTTTTCAGCTTCCCCACAAAATTCCGCTCTATATTTCCATTGGGAATTTTCGACGAAAAACTTAAAACCATCTCATCCCCAAAAGAACAGGAGCACAGCTGCAGGCTGTCCGTACTTGCAAAAAGCCCGAATCTCTGAATGTATTTCCGGTATTCCTCCGGCATCCGTATAATTCCCACATTGGAATAGATCGCGGTAATGGACCTTCCTCCAAGAGTTGTCCCTGCAAGAAGGAACGGCGTTTTGATCTCCAGCGGCACCAGACGCAGGATCGGATTCTTTTCCAGGCTTACCAGATCATTCAGCTTCGCCTCGATCACATCTTTGCTCAGTTCTTTTGCAAACTGCTCCTTTACGGATTCAAGAATATCCTCAAAAGTCGTTTCCGCGGAAAAATAACAGCTGATCTCGATCCACCCGAAAAAATTCGCCATGGACCGGGACGGAAAATAGTTCCTTAAATTTACCGGGATCATAAGGCCAATGGGTTTTTTCGCCTGATTCTGGGGCACCTCCTCATGGATCGCCCAGATAAGAGCCGCCGTAAGAAAAACCGTGATCGACACACCGGCTGCTTTTGCCCGGGCGTGGATCTCTTTCACCGGAATGCATACTTCCGTGATACTCATATCTTCCTGTCTGAGTTTCTCACCTTTCAGCTGAAAAGCCGGCTTCTTGGACTCTCTCTTTCTTGGCGCATCTGAGGAATAATACTGGGAAAAACTGTCCTCTTCCATATCTCTTCCAGTGATATTTTCGTCTGGAAAAAGCTCCGGAAGTTCTTTCTCCGGATGTGCCTCCTGAAGATAATCTTTTACAAGTTCCATCAGGAAATGCATGGCTCCCGTTCCATCCGTCAGCGCGTGAAATACCTCAAAATTGATCCGGTTCTTATAGTAACTCACCCGAAAAAGAAGCGTTTTTTTGTCCGGAATGTAAAGTCCGCTGCAGGGTGCACCTGCTTCTTCCTTTACTACCGCCGGAATATCCCGTCTCTCCAGGTAAAACCAGAACAGTCCCTTTCTTAAAACCGCACGGAAAAGAGGGTATTTTTCCATGGTACGATCCAACGCTTTCTGCAGCGTTTCTTCTTTTATCTCTTCTTTCAGTTCACAGTAAAAACGAAATACCCTGGTGTCATTTTTTCCTGTCACCGCCGGGAACGCCAGTGCCGCATTATCCAATTTTCTCCACTGTGCATATTCGTTCTTCATGATGTTTTCCTTCTTCCTGCGAGATATTTACTGTCCATTATCCGGGACTTTTCTGAGATTTCTGTTTCCTGTCCGCAGACATTTTGCCCTTTCACAACTGCTCCTGCTCTTCTGTTTCCAGAAAACGGTTCACATACGTAAAGCTCTCCTGCACATGCAGAAATTTGATTCCCAGTGCAAAGTACCCGTGAAACGCACCCGCGATCCTGTGTACTTCCACTCGATTCCCTGCGGCTTTTAAGCGTTCACCAAATGCCTCTCCTTCATCCCGAAGAGGATCAAACTCAGCGGTAAGGATCAGTGTATCCGGCATATTTCGGAAATCTTTCTCCAAGATCGGCGCAAAATACGGATTCTTTCTGTCTTCCGGGCAGCTCTCATAAAGCTTCAGATAATCTTCCATCTTCTCTGCTGTGAGAAGATAACCGGTCCCGTTTGTTTTTACGGATTCAAAAGGCGATTCTTCTGTATAACAGTTGTTCAGTGCCGGATAGATCAGGATCTGTTTTTTCGGATAAAATTCTCCCCTGTCTCTGGCCATCATGCACACAGCCGCAGCCAGATTTCCGCCGGCACTGTCTCCCATAATGGTAATACGATCCGGATCGGTATTCAGAAGAAATCGGTTGGTATAAAAAGCCTTCGCTGCCGCATAGCAGTCCATCAACCCCACCGGGAAACGGTATTCCGGTGCCAGCCTGTACTCCACAGATGCCACGATCTGACCGGTGGACTGCGCCATTCTGGCACATACACGCTGATAATTCTCCACGCTTTCTGTAACCCATCCACCACCGTGGAAAAACAGGATCACCGGAGGTTTTCTGCCGGAAGCAGCCCCATTCTCCATGGCCTCTTCTGTTGGAAAAAACAGACGGATCGGCACTTTATAGTCCCCATTATAAACTTCCGCATCCAGTGTTTTGTAAAAAATACTCATAGGATCCATTTTTTTAATATCTGCCAGCTTTCTGGAAGCGTCTACCTCAATTCCTCCATAGGAAAGAGCCTGCAGAACTGTCCGTACTGCACGTGGCATAGAACTTCCGTCTTTCACAGGGATCCCCGGAATCACGATACGTCGGCTTCTTCTTTTTCCTTTGCTTGTATAAATATATTTCGTCTCAGTTTCATACTTCCTGAGGATATGGATGCGTTTCACGCAGGTTCGTTCATAGGAAATCCTCTTCAGGATTTCATGATCGGTACGGATAACTACTTCTGTTCCTTTATAGCCCCGGATGTAATAACTGTTTTCTTTTTTCTTTATCTGTGGTCGTCTTAATCTCAGTAAATGCTTTCTGATCGCGTCCTCACCTCCATGAATTTTTTCTTTGTTGTGAACTATGATAGCATCCGCAGCTTACGAGTACAAGTCGTAGTAAAAAATATACTGCTGCATAATTCCACGCATTCCCTTATATCTGCGGTTTGGAAATCCTCTTTTATAATGCACATCCATGACCTGGCGGATATGGGTATCTATGGGAAAAGCATCCATATGATGCAATGCAAACAGGCAGATACACTCTGCTACCTTTTCTCCAACGCCACAGAGTTTCATCAATTCTTTCTTTGCCTGATGGTAACGCATATCATAGATTTTTTCCAGGGAGATTTCGCCGGATGCGATAGTCCTGGCTGTCACTGCGATATATTTTGCCCGATATCCAAGGCCGCAGTCTCTTAAGTTCTCTTCCGTTGCCTGACTCAGCGCCTCCACAGTTGGAAACGCATAATATTCCACACCTGTTGATGAAACTTTTCGCTCTCCATATTTCCGACAGATAGTTTCGATACATTTGCGGATGCGTTTGATATTATTCTGCTGGGAAATCAGAAACGTGACGATCATTTCCCAGAGATCCTGTCTTAAGATCCGGATCCCGTCTCCTGCCTTTATGGCGGCACCCAGATATTTATCCCGTGGATTGGCTGCATTCATGTAAGTTTCATAATCCGTATCCAGGTCAAAATACAGCACCCAGTAACAGATAAATTCTTCCTGAGAGCAGTAAAAATCTACCACTCCCCCCTTCTGGCGCATTTCCAGATACTGATCTCCCGCCACCATGGAAAAGTGTCCATCTCCAAGTTTCTTCATCCGGAAGCACTGCCCGGAATCGCATATTTTATCAAGGCTGAAATGTTCCAGCTCTACTGTGATCATGTTGGTTCCTCTCGTAAGTATTTTTCTGTATTTTTATCACGTATCATTTTCGATGGTTTATTATAAGACATTTATAAAGTAAAGAAAAGCAGAAGAGGAAAATAAAATGACCTGTGCGAAAATAAATTCACCTGGCATCATGAAGGATTTCCAATGCCCGTTTATATCTTCCATGCAGACGTGAGATCTGTTCCACAGATATATTTTCGCAGTCAGAAAGACGTGTTACATCAGAATTGTGGAGCAGATCAGCCTGCTTCACTTTTTTTGCGATCGGATTCTTCCGGATATTCCGGATATAGTCGAAATAATTCATACTCTTATCTCTTGTAAGATAACGTAAGGCCTCCACAACTTCTTCCGGAAATTCTCCGGTAAGATCTTCAAATGTGATCTCTGTATCTTCCACCACATCGTGAAGAAGTGCCGTACATACACTGAGTTCATCATCCATCTGCTCTGCTACATGAAATGGATGAAAAATATAAGGTGTCCCGCTTCGATCTGTCTGTCCATGATGTGCCTCGTATGCCACCTTCATAGCTTTTTTCGTCAAAGCTGTATAAATCATAACCGCGCCTCCCGTTGGGTTCTCTGAACCGCCATTCAGATCACTGTATACCTTTTACGCCTACAGCAATCCTGTACCCTGTATAACACAGTATAGCATCTGATTTTCCTTCCTACAAGGATAAAAAGTCTTATATATCTATCATTTTTCCTTATATACGACAATTTTCTGATTATAACATTCCCGGAAATACTGCTGTTCTTACCTGGATCTTTCATTCGATCATGAACTCGCTTGCCCTCATTCTGAAATTGGTATATACTACTTCTAAATGAGCAAATCACCACTGATCTGGTGATAATACAGAAAGGAATCTTACCAATGAAATTTATATATCCCGCAGTTTTCCGTCCCACAGAGGACAAAAAATACAACGCTTTTTTCCCGGATCTTGCCTGCTGCGAAGCCAGTGGTGACACGCTGGACGACGCCATCGAAAATGCCAATGCTGCCGCATATGACTGGATCTACACAGAGCTTATGGAATTTGAGGGCAAGCTTCCTCCGGTTTCCGAGGAAAGCGATCTGGATCTTCAGGAGGGTGACGTTGTCCGCAATATTTCTGTAAATATCCGTTTCCAGGATGGATGGGACGAATAAAGCTCTCACCTGGAATAAAACCACTGTTTGCCATCATTTTCCATATATGGCAATACAGAAAATATCTGTTCACAGCTAAAAAGCATCTGAATCGGAAACATTCTTTCGTTACCGATTCAGATGCTTTTATTGTGCATTTCTTTATTGTTCATGATACTGCCTGAAAAATTTACGCAGTCCATCCAGTGCTTTTACCAGTACTTCTGTCTCATCCTCATTAAGCTCCGCAAGCACAGCTTCTGTCATCTGTCTGTGAAATTCCGCATGATGGTGATATGCCATACGTCCCTTGTTGGTAAGCTGGATAAATACCACTCTCCGGTCCTTTTCACTTCGTTCTCTCTTCACATAGCCCTTTTTTACAAGGCTGTTCATGGATGTTGTGAGGGAGCCTACCGTGATCTTCAGCTTGGCTGCGATGGAAGACATATTTCCTCCGCCAAGGCCTACTGCCTCGATAATGTGCATATCATTGTTGGAAATATCTTTATATTTATCTGTGATGATGGCTTCTTCCTCCAGCCGGAGGATCTCGTTGAACAGATTCACCAGCACGTCATTTATAACTTCCCGATTGTCCACTCTACCCCGCTCCTGTTTCTCCGGAGCCAAAAAGCTTCTCCGGTTCTCTGTTTATGAAGCCATCGTAACATAAATATAGGATTTTTTCCACTGGATTTTTGCTTTGCGGATACAAAATCACTGCGCTTAAAATTTCTACATTTTCCGAAAACGTTCGTAGCGGTGTTCCAGAAGCTTCTCTGGCTCTGTCTTGCCATATTTTCCAAGGAAATCTTCTATTCCATTTTCCAGATAAGCCGCAGCATCGTTTATGTTCTCACGGCTTACAGGCTCAGCTTCCGGGATCACATGCTCGATCATTCCCATCTGATAAAGATCCGCAGCAGTAAGTTTCATCACTGCGGCAGCCTCCTTTGCCTTTTTGCTGTCTTTCCAGAGAATAGAGGCAAAGCCCTCCGGAGACAAGATGGAATAGACGGAATGCTCCAGCATCCATACCTCATCCGCTACAGCAAAAGCGAGCGCACCGCCGCTTCCTCCCTCACCGATCACAATGGAAAGTACAGGAACGGTAAGTCCCGCCAGCGTATAGAGATTTTTCGCAATAGCTTCACCCTGTCCTCGTTCTTCTGCTTCCAGTCCGCAGAATGCACCTGGCGTATCCACAAGGCAGATCACCGGTCGGTGAAATTTCTCTGCCTGCTGCATCAGACGCAGAGATTTCCAGTAGCCTTCCGGAGAAACCATTCCAAAATTCCGGGCAATATTTTCCCTGGTGCCCTCACCTTTTTCCTGTGCAAGAACCGTCACCGGCTTTCCGTGAAAAAATGCCACACCGCCGATCACTGCCGGATCATCACCACAGTGGCGGTCACCGTGAAATTCCATGAAATCGTCAAAGAGTGCCTCGATGTAGTCTTTTCCCGTGGGACGTGTTTTTGCTCTGGCAAGCTGGACATGTTCCCAGGGAGTGTAATTTCCTGATGGGATGAATTCCGGCCAGATTGTATTCTCTGATTCCCGTTTATCTCCCACGGCAGTTTCTGTCGATTCCGCATTATCAGATTTATATTTCATTTCCATGTCCGAATTATCGGACTGTCCATAATCTGGTATTTTATTTTCATGTAACTTCAGGATATCCGCCAGCACGCTTCTCTGCTCCTCACGTTCCACGATCTTATCCACAAAACCGTGTTCCAGAAGAAATTCCGCTCTCTGGAATCCTTTGGGAAGTTTCTGACCGATGGTCTGCTCAATGACTCTGGGGCCGGCAAATCCGATCAGTGCTTTTGGCTCTGCCAGGATAATATCTCCCAGCATGGCAAAGCTTGCAGTCACACCACCTGTCGTCGGGTCTGTAAGAACCGGCACATAGAGAAGCCCTGCATCACTGTGTTTTCGAATGGCCATACTGGTTTTTGCCATCTGCATCAGGGATACCAGTCCCTCCTGCATTCTGGCACCGCCGGAACAGATATAGAGAATCACCGGAAGTCTCTCCTTTGTGGCACGTTCAAAAACCCGGGTGATCTTTTCCCCAACAACCTCTCCCATACTGGACATCATGAAACGGCAGTCACAGACACCAAGCGCTGTCGGTGTCCCTTTTATCGTACACTTACCGGTAACCACAGCCTCGTCAAGTCCTGTCTTTTCACGGAGTGATCTGATTTTTTCCTCATATCCTTTGTACTGAAGCGGATTCTGTTCTTCCATATGTACGTCCCACTCTGTGAAACTCTTTCGATCTACGACCATCTTGATCCGCCGGTAAGCCGGTACATGAAAATAATTTCCACAATGTGGGCAGATGTAATGATTCTGTTTTACCTCATCTGCAAAAACGGCAGCCTTGCAGGCATTGCATTTTCGCATCAGGTTATCCGGAACCTCCGGAGTGTTCCCGTACTCCTCCCCCCGGATATCCCGTACTGTTTTTTTGAACATATGCTTAATTCTCATTGATCTTCACTCCCGCAATGATATGACTTGCCAGAAAACCGGTGTCAAAATTTCCGGACTGATAATCCTCATTTTTCAAGATTTCATACTGATAGTCAATGTTTGTATCGATTCCGTCAATGATCACCTCACCAAGGGCACTCTGCATTTTTGCAATGGCTGCCTCACGGCTGTCTGCATGAACGATCAGCTTGGCAAGCATGGAATCATAATACGGTGGGATCTTACAGCCGTTATAAACGCAGGTATCCACACGGATCCCATTTCCTCCCGGAAAATGTGCCCCCTGGATAGTTCCCGGTGAAGGCCGGAAGTTTTTCTGAGGATTCTCGGCGTTGATCCTGCACTCGATGGCATGTCCCATAATATGGACATCATCCTGTGATATTTCAAGAGGCATCCCCGAAGCGATCTTCAGCTGCTCTTTCACAAGATCGATTCCGGTTACCCATTCTGTCACCGGATGTTCTACCTGAATTCTTGTGTTCATTTCCATAAACCAGAATTTTCCATCCGGCTCCAGCAGAAATTCAATGGTTCCCGCATTGACATAGCCGGCCGCTTTTGCTGCCGTCACTGCCGCATGACCCATTTTTTCTCTTAATTCCGGCGAAACTGCGGCGCTTGGAGATTCCTCTATCATCTTCTGATGATTTCTCTGAATGGAGCAGTCACGTTCTCCCAGATGAATGACATTTCCCTGGTTGTCCGCAAGGATCTGAAATTCAATATGTCTGGGATTTACCACAAAATGTTCAATATACATGGTACCGTCGCCAAAAGCGATCTCAGACTCTTTTCTGGCAGTTGCGTAGGCCTCTGGAAATTCCTCCGGGGTATTTGCCACACGCATACCTTTTCCACCGCCGCCAAGAGCTGCCTTGATGATCACCGGGTAGCCGATCCGCTCTGCTTCCTTAAGGCCGGTTTCAATATCCTCCACATCCCCTTCACTGCCTGGAACTACCGGAACACCTGCTGCGATCATGGTGCTTCTTGCGATCTTTTTGTTTCCAAGCATGCGGATGACCTTCGATGGCGGTCCCACAAATGTAATTCCGCATTTTTCACAAAGCTCCGCAAATCTGGCATTTTCCGAAAGGAAACCAAATCCCGGATGGATGGCATCCGCACCGGAAACCATGGTGGCGCTGATGATCTGCTCCATATTCAGATAGCTCTGTGCGGAAGGTCCCGGACCGATACAGATTGCTTCGTCTGCCAGCTGTGTGTGAAGGCTTTCCTCATCTGCCTCGGAATAAACTGCCACTGTGGCAATTCCCATTTCCCTGCAGGCACGGATAATACGCACCGCGATCTCGCCTCTGTTGGCGATCAGTAACTTTCGAATCATACAATCACCTTACCCGATCATAAATGTAAGTTCTGCCTCTACGGCAACCTCTCCATCTACAGATGCCACTGCGGAACCGATTCCCACGGGGCCCTTTCTGCGGATGATCTTTGTCTCAAGACGGAGTTTATCTCCGGGAACTACCTTTCTGCGGAATTTACACTTGTTGATGCCGCCAAAATAAGCAGTTTTTCCCTTCATATCCTCCAGGGAAAGAATAGCTACCGCACCAACCTGTGCCAGAGCCTCTACCATAAGGACGCCCGGCATTACCGGCTCCTTCGGAAAATGTCCCCGGAAAAAGTCCTCGCGGAAAGTCACGCATTTATATCCAACAGCAAATTCACCTGGTTCATAATCTTCGATATAGTCCACAAGCAGAAACGGATGTCTGTGCGGGATGATCTCTTCGATCTGTTTTACGTCAAGATGTTTCATTCTCTATCCTCCTGAAAAATCACGGAGAAAACGACCGATTACATAATCTGTATTCTTTTTCTCCGAAACATTCTCTTTCTTATTCTTTAATTCTGACCTGAAGATATTTTATCGGATACGGAAAAGTTTCTGTCCATACTCTACCGGCTGTCCGTTTTCCACATAGATTTCCGCGATCTCGCCGTCAAAATCACTTTCGATCTCATTCATCAGTTTCATTGCTTCCACGATTGCAAGAACCTGGCCTTTTTTTACTTTATCTCCTACCTGGACGTATGGCGGAAGATCCTGGGATGGTGCTGCGTAGAAAGTTCCGACCAGCGGAGAAGTTACCAGGCTGCCGGTCTGGTCATCTGATTTCTGTGATACGTTTTCCGGCTGCTCTATATTTTGCACAGGTACTGTATTCTGCACGCCCTGTGTTTCTGCTGCATTTTTGTCTGCCGCTGCCATTTCATCTGCCGGATCTGATACTGTCGCCGCCACGGAACCTGCACCTGCCATCGGCACTGTATGCACTGCCCTGCGGACTTTTCCACCGGCCATTCCTGCCGCCGGAATGTTTTCCACAGTTTCCCCCATAACTCCCTGGATGATCTGTGGTTTTCCGTGTTCCATGCTTAAGGTCAGATCTGCTGTCTCGTAAGTAAAAGCAGTAAGTTCTGATGCGGATACGTGATCGATGAGCTCAAGGATCTGGTTAAATTCCATGATTTCACTCCTCCTCATACTTCTTTACAAGCAAGGTTCCGTTATGGCCTCCAAAGCCAAGGGAATTGCTCATTGCATAGCGTACTTCCTGTTCTGCCGGAGCGCCGATCATATAGTTGAGATCCAGCTCCTCCTCTGTTTCCGTAGTTCCCACAGTCTGATGGATAAATCCGTCCAGAATAGATTTTACACACACGATAAACTCAACAGCACCTGCTGCGCCAAGAAGATGTCCCACCATGGATTTTGTGGAATTGATCTTTACATCTTTTGCCGCGTCTTTGAACGCAAGCTTGATGGCTCTTGTCTCAAACAGATCGTTGTGGTGGGTTCCGGTTCCGTGTGCATTGATATAATCTACCTGCTCCGGTGCAACACCTGCTTCTTTCATGGCGTTTTCCATGGCACGTGCGGCGCCGCTTCCGTCCTCGGCCGGAGATGTGATATGAAAAGCATCTGCAGTTGCACCATATCCCACAACCTCTGCCAGGATATTGGCATTTCTCTTTTTCGCATGTTCCAGTTCTTCCAGAACAACCACACCTGCGCCTTCACCCATGACAAAACCACCTCTGTCTTTGTCAAAAGGAATGGAAGCACGCAGCGGATCCTCGCTTGTGCTCAGTGCGGTAAGGCTTGCAAATCCTGCAATTCCGATGGGGCAGATAGCACCTTCTGTACCGCCTGCAAGCATTACATCTGCATCGCCGTACTGGATGGCACGGAAAGCGTCTCCGATACAGTGAGTTCCTGTTGCACATGCAGTTACCACGTTTGTACACTTTCCTTTTGCACCGGTGGCAATGGAAACATTTCCTGCTGCCATGTTTGTGATCATCTTGGGAACAAGAAGGGGATCAACCCTTGAAGGACCTTTTTCCACAAGCTTCTTCTCATTCAGCTCCGTAGCCTGAAGGCTTCCCACACCGGAACCGATGATCACGCCTACCATGTACGGATCTTCCTCTTCCATCTTAAGACCTGCATTTTCCACAGCTTCCAGTGCGGCTGCCACCGCATACTGGGAAAAGGGCTCCATTCTTCTTGCGGTTCTGGGATCCATGCGGTCTTTTGCTACGAAGCCTTTCAGCTCCGCTGCCAGTGTTGCCTTATATCCGGTTGTATCAAAACGGGTGATCGGTCCGATCCCCACTTTTCCTTCTTTCACTCCGTTCCAGAAGCTTTCCACATCGTTTCCGATCGGTGTTACTGCTCCAAGTCCTGTTACTACTACTCGTCTTTTCATCAATCTATCCTCCTGACTCCGGGGAGCCTTTTTTACATTGCCATTCCGCCGTCTACACGAAGTACCTGTCCTGTAATATAACGTGCGCCGTCCGATGCCAGAAAAGCGGCTGCTTTTGCCACATCTTCTGCAGTTCCCATGCTTCCCATGGGAATGGATGCCGAAATATTTTCTTTCACTTTGTCGGAAAGCACGTCTGTCATATCGGTTTTGATAAATCCCGGTGCAATGGCGTTGACCGTGATTCCTCTGGATGCCAGCTCTTTTGCGGCGGATTTTGTAAGGCCGATGATTCCCGCTTTGGATGCTGCATAATTGGCCTGTCCCGCATTTCCACGAAGGCCTACCACCGATGAAAGACTGATGATCCTGCCGCTTCTCTGTCTCAGCATCATTCTGGACACATGGCGGATGCAGTTAAAGGTTCCTTTCAGGTTGGTGTCAACAACTCTGGAAAAATCTTCCTCGCTCATCTTCATGAGAAGTCCGTCCTTCGTAACTCCGGCATTGTTTACCAGAATGTCAACACGTCCGTATTTTTCTGCAATGGCTTTGAAAAAAGCTTCGCATGCATCAAAATCTGCCACATTACACTGCAGGATATCTGCCTGGCCGCCAGCTGCCTCGATCTCTGCTTTTGTTTCCCGGGCTTTTTCTTCTGAGCCGTTATAATTGATCACTACAAAATTTCCTGCTTTTGCAAGTTCCAGGGCGATGGCTTTTCCGATTCCACGTGCACCGCCTGTTACCACTGCGATTTTTTTCTCTGACATATGAATTCCTTTCTGATCACTTAAGTTCCTGGCAGACTTTTTCTGCGTCTTCTACAGTCTGGATGTTATATACCTTTACATTTCTGTCGATCTTTCTCATAAACCCGGCCAGTGTTCTTCCAGGTCCGATCTCCACGAAGGTATCCACTCCCTGGCGGATCATGTTTTCCACACTCTGCTGCCAGCGCACGGAAGATGAGATCTGTTTTTCCAGAAGTGCCTTTGTTTCGGATGGATCTTCCACATACTCTGCGGTTACGTTTGTTACATATGGAATTTTAAGCTGGTGGAGTGTGATACCCTCCAGAACCTTCCCCAGCTCTTTTCCTGCTGTAATAAGCATTGCGGAGTGGAAGGGACCGCTGACATTTAACGGGATCACTCTTCTTGCGCCAGCTGATTTCAGTTTTTCAGAAGCTTCTGCAACTGCCTCTGCAAGTCCTGTGATCACGATCTGACCAGGACAGTTATAATTGGCAATGCTGACATCTGAAATGTCTGCGATCACTTCCTCGATCTTCTCTGTTTCCATTCCCATAACTGCCGCCATGCTTCCTTTTCCTGCCGGAACTGCCTGTTCCATCAGGATTCCTCTTTTTCTTACGGTTGTAATGGCATCGCAAAGCTCCATGCCGCCTGCTGCTTCGATGGCACAATACTCACCAAGGCTTAAGCCTGCAGTTACATCCGGATGAAGTCCCATCTCCTCTACGACCTTTTCCATGGCGAGGCAGGTGGTGACCAGCGCTGCCTGTGTATACTCCGTCAGATCAAGCTTGTCATTTTCTTCAAAACAGAGTGCTTTCATGTCCAGATCCAGCCACTTACTGGCAGAATCAAAAACCTTTTTTGCAGTATCATATTTCTCATAAAAATCTTTTCCCATCCCGGCTTTCTGTGCGCCCTGTCCTGGAAAGATGAATGCTGTTTTTCCCATCTGTTTATTCCTCCGCAAGAAAACTGTTTTTTCTGACTGTTTCTTTTGTCTCCGCCATCAGTCTTGCCATCAGATCTTTACAGGTGGGAATGTCTTTTACCATACCTGCGATCTGTCCGGACATCACGCTTCCGGTTTTTACATCACCGTCGACAACCGCCTTTCGAAGACCTCCCAGTGTGAGAAGCTCCAGCTCTTCAAAAGATGCTCCTGCTGCTTCTTTTTCCAGATATTCCTTTGTCATGGGATTTCTTAAGGTACGGACCGGATGACCTGTGGTACGTCCGGTTACTCTTGTGTCGATATCTTTTGCCTTCAGGACAAACTGCTTATAGTTTTCATGTACATTACATTCCTGTGTGGCAACAAAACGGGTTCCCATCTGTACAGCCTCTGCACCCAGCATAAAAGCCGCCGCAATCCCACGGCCATCTGCGATTCCACCTGCCGCGATCACCGGGATCTTTACCGCATCCACAACCTGTGGTACCAGCGCCATGGTAGTTGTCTCACCGATATGTCCACCGGACTCGGTTCCCTCAGCTACCACCGCATCTGCGCCGCAGCGCTCCATTCTTTTTGCAAGAGCTACGGATGCAACGACCGGGATCACTTTTACTCCTGCAGCTTTCCATGCTTCCATGTATTTCTCCGGGCTTCCGGCACCGGTTGTTATCACTTTGATGCCTTCTTCCACTACGATCTTCGCAACCTCATCGGCGTTTGGACTCATCAGCATGATGTTTACACCGAAAGGCTTATCTGTCAGTTTTTTTGCTTCGCGGATCTGCTCACGTACCCATTCTGCCGGTGCGTTTGCTGCCGCGATCAGTCCCAGGCCTCCTGCTTCGGATACTGCTGCCGCAATGTGATGGTCTGCCACCCAGGCCATACCACCCTGAATGATTGGATATTCGATACCAAGTAATTCTGTAACTCTTGTTTTCATTTTTTACCTCCGGGAAATTGAGTCAGGCGGATATTTGCAATCCACTTTTCTACTTACTCATAGTTTTAACAGTCCGTTAATCGGGACTTTGATTTTCTCATTTAATACTCAATCAAACTCGCTCCATACGTCAGTCCGCCGCCGAATCCTGCAAGGACCAGTTTATCACCTCTCTGCAGTTCTCCGCTTCTCTTCACCTCATCCAGAAGGATCAGAAGGCTTGCGGAAGACGTATTTCCATATCTGTCCATGTTCATGGGAAACCTGGAAATGTCTTCGCCCAGCCGCCTTGCCGCAGAACGGATGATCCGCTCGTTTGCCTGGTGGAGAAGATAATAGCGGATATCCCCACAGGGAACCTGCTCTCTGGAAAGAAGCTCCTTCACCGCTTCCGGTACTTTGGATACCGCAAAGGTAAACACTTCTTTTCCATTCATCTGTATGTAGGTTTCCTTTGCTTTGGGATTATTTTCGTAACAGATCTGATTTCTGCTCTGCAAGGTAAGTGCCCCGCCTTTTTTTCCAATGGAATGGGTTACCTGTGCATATTTGCCACCCTCTTCTGCTTTCAGCACAACTGCTCCTGCGCCGTCCCCGAAAAGGATGCAGGTACCACGGTCCGTCCAGTCCGTTAAACCGGACAGTTTTTCTGCACCGATCACAAGGGCACTCCGGTAAATTCCCTGGGCCAGGTATGCCTGCGCTGTGTTCAGTGCCAGAAGAGATCCCGTACAGGCTCCATTCAGATCAAAGCAGGTAGCATTTTCCGCTCCGATCTGCTCCTGTACACCACATGCCACACAGGGCATGATCTCTGTAGGAGAGATCGTTGCTACAATAATCAGGTCGATTTCTTCCGCCTTCATACCTGCATCTTCCAGCGCCTTCTGCGCTGCCCGGGCTGCCATTGTCACGGTATCCTCGTTTTCTTTTGCAATATGTCTCTGTACCACGCCGGTTCTCTCACGGATCCACGCATCGCTGGTTTCCACCATTCTGGCAAGATCGTTGTTATCCCACACCTTATCCGGGACCCAGGAACCTGTTCCACATATTTTACCTGTCATCTTTTTCTCCATGATATCTGTCTTACATCAGCCTGTAAAAGATCTCATCCGGTGAACATTGCTTTTATGCTTTTCTGCAATGGCCTCCTGGCTGGATTAATCTATACTGCTGTTCTCTGATTTATCTTTTATCTTAAAATATTTTGATTATCAAATTATATCATCATAAAAGTATTTGTCAAGAAGGAAATTTCTTATAAAAATCGTGGATATCCTGTCAGATGGGACTATGGTTTGACATGAATGGAATTTTGTGCTATGATTGTTATAATGCAAAATCAGAAGTAAAAGCCTGCTCTTATCGTGCAGACATGAACAACTTTTAACCTCTTTGCATCTGATATCTTATATTTTGCTGAAAGAGAGTGTGATAAGAAATGAAAAAGAACTTGTTCCTTCGGATCGTCTTCTACGTTGCCGGTCTTCTGATCCTGGCGCTGGGGATCATCCTGAACACCAAATCGGGCCTGGGTGTCTCCCCGATCATTTCTGTGGCCTACAGCATCGCCACCATTGGAGGATTTAATTTTGGTAATATTACCTTCCTTTTATATTCCGCATTTGTTGTAGTTGAGATTGTTTTACATATCTTCCGAAACCACAGATATTCCGGGGAAGCAGGCGGTGCCATTGCTCCGGCAGCACACCGGGATCTGAAGCTGGTGCTTGTAATGGACCTTCTTCAGCTGCCTTTAAGCCTTGTGTTTACACGTTTTATGAATCTGTTTTCCGCACTGCTTCCGACACCCTCTGACAATATGCCATCCAGACTTCTGGTCCTTGCCGCCGGAATCATCCTTACCGGGATTGGTGCCGCCATGTCTCTGAACATGCGTATCATCCCCAACCCGGGAGACGGGATCGTACAGGCCATTTCCGACTGTATCGGGAAATCTGTTGGGTTCACCAAGAACTGTTTCGACCTCTTTAATATCTGCCTTACCACTTCCATTGGCCTGCTCTTCGCTCATAAGCTGATCGGCATCGGCCTTGGATCTGTGATCGCTGTACTTGGCGTAGGCCGTGTTATCGCGGTCTTCAATCGCCTTTTTATGAACAAAATGACAGCTGCCGCAGGCGTGGAGTATTGATCTCCACTGCCATACGGCAGCTGTTTTATTTTACTTCATCGCCCACTGCACCAGGCACATTGCACCGATCTGCACCAACAGTATTACCGGTACACCAATCGCAAATTTAGCTTTGCGGGTTTTGTGGTGAAAAAAACGCATGCCCAGGATAGCTCCAACGCTGCCACCGATGACAGCACTCAGGATCAGGGTTTTCTCCGGAATCCGCCAGGCATTACGCCGGGCTTTCTGCTTGTCGGCTCCGAAAAGTACAAAAGCCAGGATATTCACTGCAAGCAGATAATAATATATGTAATCGTTCATGATATCTCCCTCCGAGCTCTGTGTCCTATATTTCGGACAGTAGCAGATTCTTGTATTCACTGCAGTTTAATGATCAGCACCGGTATGGGCGGATTATTTGGCCGGTTTACATATTCCGACTGGATCACCAGATACTTATGAGGATCCAGCTGACGGATAAATGAAAGCATCGCATCCCGTTCCTGAAATCCGGTATCCCCACCGCTGTAAATACAAATCGTCATAAGGCCGCCTTTTTTCAGAAGCGTAAGGCCGCTTTCCACTGCTCTTTTGCTGCTGTCCGCTCTGGTTGCCACAGAATGGTCTCCCCCTGGAAGATATCCCAGATTAAAGGTGATACAGGATACGGTTTCTGCTTCTGCATAGGCTGCCATGTTCTCATGGGAATCCAGGAACAGCTGATAATTCTCCGGACAGTCATCCTTTTTCAGGCGTTCTTCTGTGTGTTCCAATGCCTGTTTTTGAATGTCAAATGCCAGAACACGTCCATTTTCTCCCGCAAGTCTGCTCAACAATACAGTGTCGTTACCATTTCCCATCGTTGCATCAATACAAATGTCTCCCGGCATGACCTGCTGCCGGATAAAATGTTGCGTGTATGCGGTGATCTGAAGATTTTTCATACCAAAATCCTTTCAAGATTTTTTACAGTTCATGATAATACGGGCAGATATCCTCATAATGTCCGTCCTTCATACGGAAGCCCTTCGGGATCACCCCAAGCTGTGTAAATCCAAGTCTCTCATAAAGATGTCTTGCATGGACATTACATGCCACAACCGCATTAAACTGTAGAACACCAAAACCGTGCTCTTTTCCCTGGATCAGACAGTCGGATACCAGTTTTTCTCCGATATGAAGTCCTCTGGAATCTCTGCTTACCGCATAGCTGGCATTGCAGATATGTCCACATCTTCCGATATTATTCGGATGAAGGATGTAAAGGCCGTAAACTTTTCCGCTCTCCTCATCCACTGCAGCCGCTGTATAGGTCTGCTCCGCAAAGAATGCCTTTCCGGTTTCCTCATTCAGATATTCTTCCTGTGGAAAAGCCACGCCATCTTCCACCACTTCATTCCAGATCCGGATCAGATCCGGAAGATCTTTTTCCTCGTATTTTCTTACTGTAATATTCATAATTATCTCCTCTCCGGTCAGGCTCCGGGACTCTTCCAAAAACCATGGCCCGGTTTTATCTCTGTAAAGCATACATTCTCAGTCAATCCGCCCGTTTATCGTAATTCCACATTCCGGCCATCTCTTTTGATCACACCCTCATCAGACAGGTTTTTGATCTCACGCATCATGGCGCTTCGGTCCACACTTAAATACTGGGCCAGTGCGGTATAGGACATGGGCAGTTTAAACTTCCCGGTATTTTTCTCCGCAGCCAGGGAATGCAGATAAGCCATCAGCTTCTTCCTGGTGGAAGATCTGGAAAGCATATAGATCCGGTCCGTCTGCTGTCTGGAGTGAAGGGCCGTCATCTGCAGAAGATTGCTGACCATCTGGCTGTGATGATGACAGGCATTTTCACAGCGTTTGATCACATGCTCATAATCAATGAACATCACCCTCGTCTCCGTGGCAGCGCACACATAATAATGCTGGGAATCCGACGGAAGCAAAAACGGTTCACCAAATACACTGTCCTTATTCAGTTCATCGATGACATACTCATTTCCATCTTCATCACAGCAGTAAAGCACCGCCCGTCCCTCCTGGATCAGCCCGATCTTTTTCATAGAACTGGAATATTCCATAATGGTTTCTCCATTCTGAAAAACAGCCTCCCGGACTTTGAAACAGACACGCATTCTTTCCTGTTCTTCGGGCAAAATATCCGTAAATAAAGTAATGTGCTCCATGTTTTTCCTCCCCTCCTCACCAGCCAGATGAACCGTACATGTTTCTGATTTTATACCAGCACAGAAAAAATGTAAAGTCTGGAAAATTTCCCCTGTTTTGTTGTATTTGCAACAGTTTTTGTTAGTAAAATCTGTTATATTTTTATCAAAGTTAAGGAACAAACAAAACACAGTCACATAAATAAATCCACCATAGAAAGAAAAGAGGAATTGCTCATGAAAATCACAGATACTATCAAATATGTAGGCGTTAATGATCATCAGGTTGACCTTTTTGAAGGCCAGTACAAAGTGCCAAACGGCATGTCCTATAACTCCTATGTGATCCTGGACGAAAAAGTTGCAGTTATGGATACCGTAGATGCCAATTTTACCCACGAATGGCTGGATAATATTCAGCAGGTTCTGGGTGACCGGAAACCGGATTATCTGATCGTACAGCATATGGAACCGGACCACGCAGCCAACATCGCCAACTTCATGAAAGTTTATCCGGACACCACCGTTGTCTCCAACAAAAAAGCCTTCGCCATGATGCAGAATTTCTTTGACCTGGATCTGGAAGGCCAGCAGGTTATCGTAGATAATGGTGGAACTCTTTCTCTTGGAAAGCACAACCTGACTTTTGTATTTGCGCCGATGGTTCACTGGCCGGAAGTTATGGTTACTTATGACAGCACAGAAAAGGTTCTTTTCTCCGCAGACGGTTTCGGAAAATTCGGTGCCCTGGATGTGGAAGAACCATGGGACGATGAGGCAAGAAGATACTTTATCGGTATCGTTGGAAAATATGGCGTACAGGTGCAGAACCTTCTGAAAGTAGCCGCAACTCTGGATATCCAGACCATCTGCCCGCTTCACGGACCGGTTCTTACTGAAGATCTGGGACATTATATCAGTCTTTATGATACCTGGTCTTCCTACACACCAGAGGATGACGGAATCGTGATCGCCTACACTTCCGTATACGGTCACACCAAAGCGGCGGTTCAGCAGCTGGCTGACAAATTCCGCAGCAAAGGATGTCCAAACGTTGTTGTCTATGACCTTGCAAGAGATGACATGTCTCAGGCACTGAGCGACGCTTTCCGCTACTCCAAACTGGTTCTGGCAACCACCACATACAACGCAAGCATCTATCCGTTTATGAACGACTTTATCACCCGTCTGGTAGAACACAACTTCCAGAACCGTACCGTAGGTCTGATTGAAAACGGAACCTGGGCACCGCTGGCAGCAAAAGTCATGAAAGAGATGCTCTCCAAGTGCAAAAAGATCAACTGGCTGAATACCACCGTTAAGATCATGTCCGCAGTAAACGAAGAAAACCGCAAACAGATGGAATCCATGGCTGATGAACTCTGCCAGGAATACATTGCAAAAAGCGATGATCTTGCCAACAAGAGTGATATGACCGCTCTGTTCCGCATCGGTTACGGCCTCTATGTGGTAACTTCCAACGATGGCAAAAAGGACAACGGCCTGATCGTCAACACCGTTACACAGCTTACTGACAATCCATACCGCGTAGCTGTCAACATCAACAAGGCCAACTACTCTCACCACGTGATCCAGCAGACCGGTATCATGAACGTAAACTGTCTGTCTATAGAAGCTCCGTTCTCTGTTTTTGAACAGTTCGGATTCCAGTCCGGCAGAAGCACCGATAAATTTGCAGGCCAGAAAGTGAACCACTCTGACAATGGACTGGTATTCCTGGACAAATATATCAATGCTTTCATGTCTCTGAAAGTGGAAAATTACGTAGATCTTGGTACTCACGGAATGTTCATCTGCAGCGTCACAGAGGCCCGTGTCATGAACGATCAGGAGACCATGACTTACACCTACTATCAGAAACATGTAAAACCACAGCCACAGACTGAAGGCAAAAAAGGCTGGGTATGCAAAGTCTGCGGATATATCTATGAAGGCGATGAACTTCCGGAAGATATCATCTGCCCACTGTGCAAACATGGCGCTGTGGATTTTGAACCTATCGAAGGATAAGATAAAAATCCCGATCAACTGATCTTATCCGGTTACAACTCCCTTGTTTTTACAAATTATAAACCATCAAAAAAAGACAGACATTCATGGCCTGTCTTTTTTTGCGTTATCATCTGATATCTTTTCAGCATCTTTTATCTGACGGATTTTTGTGCTTTGCAGATCGGCTTTCTCTTATTTCATCAGTCTGATAACCTGCTCTGCGGTATCTGCCAGATTCCGTTTTGCGTTCTCACTTTTCATGGCCTCCTCCAGAGTTACCACTCCACGGAGGATCGGGAAAAATGCATCGATTCCCGCATCGTTGCAGGCTCTTGCGTCACGCTGTACGGCGCCCGCAAAAGCGATCACTTTTTTGCCATATTTCTTTGCAAGTTTTGCAACACCTACCGGAGCTTTTCCCATGGCTGTCTGTCCATCCATGCGTCCCTCACCTGTGATCACAAGATCCGCGTCTTTGATGTAGTCCTCAAGTTTTGTCTCATCCAGTACGATGTTGATTCCGGATTCCAGAACTGCATCGGTAAATGTAAGAAACGCAAATCCCATTCCACCGGCTGCTCCTGTTCCCGGATACTTTGGATCTGCTTTTGGAAAACGCTCTTTTGCAAGCTCTGCATAAGCGCCCAGCCACTGATCCATATCCTGGATCATCTCAGGTGTGGCTCCTTTTTGCGGTCCGTAGATGGCACTGCATCCAAGCTCTCCGCAAAGAGGATTGGTTACATCGCAGGCAACACGGAATTTACATTCTGCAAGCTCCGGAATTACATAGGCATCTGTGATCTCTGTGATATCTTTCAGTCCTCTTGCGCCTGGAAGAACCTGTTTTCCATCTTTGTCCAGAAATGCATAGCCAAGTGCCTGAAGCATTCCCACACCACCGTCATTGGTGGCACTTCCGCCGATACCCACGATAAATCTGCGGCAGCCTTTTTCGATGGCATCTTTGATCACCTCACCGACGCCGTAGGTTGTAGTATAAAGAGGATTTCTTTTTTCGTCCGGAACCTGTGTGATTCCTGCTGCACCGGCCATCTCGATCACTGCGGTCTTTGTACTTTCAATAATGCCGTACTCACAGATCACCGGCTCTCCAAGAGGACCTGTAACTTTTACATGCTCTGTTTTTCCATTCATTCCCGCAACAAGAGCTTCTACTGTTCCCTCTCCGCCATCTGCCAGAGGTCTTACAAGAACCTCAGCCTCTGCGTCTACACGATGGATGCCTTCTGCTGCTGCAAACCCTGCCTCCATGGATGTCATGCTGCCTTTAAAAGAATCGATTGCTGTTACTACCTTCATTGTATTTTCCTCCTGTGAAAATTTTTATATAAATCAAATATCCTCGTTTACAGTTCGGGTGAACCTGCTTTTGTTTTTAATCATAATAAAATTAAGCCTGTATGTATATATTATATATACTATATTTTTAAATAATTTTTATATTTTATTGTTATAAATAACATATTCAAATTGAAGCTATAAACCATATATGATATACTGACCCAAAGAAAGCACAGTCAAAAGGATATTCGCAATCCGCTTCGCTACGTAGCTCTACACCAAATAACTGCTCCGCAG
>ENA-OOXA01000078-OOXA01000078.1-human-gut-metagenome-genome-assembly--contig:-NODE-78-length-81822-cov-2.980126_pt1 | contig 81822 bp, 79 predicted proteins | sample MGYA00241581_ERZ501331 | MGnify/ENA primary metagenome ERZ501331 (study PRJEB25962, sample SAMEA2042982) | human gut metagenome | biome: human gut; feature: human-associated habitat; material: faeces...
ATCCGTTGTTTCCAATTCATTTTAGACCATAAATCAACTATTTCTCCCACAAAATTTTTTGCTTCTTTTATATCCGACCGAATCATTTCTTCATTTTTTTCATATTGTTTGTCAACTTCTTCAAGATATTTCTCTACTTCATCTTTTTTCTCTTCTTTCAATTTTTTGTACATACTTTTATAATTACTTATTGCGCTCTCCGCAAAAGCAATTTGCCCAATTGCGAAAATCATTATATCATATATGTTTCCTATGTCATCAGATGACATATCCATCATGGAAGTAATATATATAACTAATAAAATCAAAAATTGCACTATTGATGTAATTGATTTCACCCTATAAAATTTCACTTCATCAATAACACATTCTGTTAATGGAATGTATATAAACAAAGATATAATTACAAACCCTATGATTAGGGTCTCTGGCAGATTAAACTTTAACGCCTGTGCAATAATATCTATTTCTTGACACAATGTTGAAATCAAAAATACTATTACAAATAAAATTACTATAATTTTTATCCAATTATATTGGTACCTCTTTCTCTTGCTTATTAAATAATAATAACTCAATAATACTTCGCTATAATTATCTTGTCCAGTTCCCCAGTTTAACAATATAATCAAAATTACCGTACTTACCACTACACTTAAAATTCTGGCAAAATCTGCGCCATTATTGCCTATGCAATTATATAGCAAAAATGCCTCTAATATATACAATATCAATGCTAGACCAAGAACAAGCAAAACAAGCAAGATTATCCCAACAATAATTCTATGTCCAAATCGCTTTTTTCTTGTTGCATATAGCCATTGCAAACATTTTTCAACAATGTAACTTATTATATACTTAATATCATCCATCTCTATGTAAATTTCTCAGCTGTATGCTTTTCTCCACTTCATAAATTTTATTATTTCCATGCGTATTATCGACGTAAATAATCTTTCATTATCTTTATTTACCAAACAATCACAATATATCTACTCCTTGGTACATAATGCCAACTTATACAGATTTTATCTCCTATTTCAATAAATCAAAACATCTCGCTTTCAATTTATGCATTTATATATAGCAAAAAATTTATATATCTGGTGTAATTGTTTTTTCTTTAATATAAGAATCTATTTTATTTTTTTCACAAAAATCAATCACTTGCTTTGCCTTTTCATTATAAAAGTGTTTATGCTGCGGATATCCTAGTGAAACCTCTTTACAATAATTCGTTCTACCAAAAATAATTTTATCAGTAAATGACACAGCTTCTAAAAGTTCATTTATATCCTGATCAATCAAATTAGGTGTAGGATATGGCTCCATACTTATCCATGTCTTACACCCAGAATCATGCAACGCTTTTAAAGCATCTATTCTTTGCTGATAAGGCGCTGCATACGGCTCCATTTTTTCCCGATATTTTTCATCTAAAGAAATTAATGTAATGCCATACTCATTATCCATTGAATAATTCTTTTTGTCTCCCAATTCAAGCGGAAGTATTGTTTTCTTAATCTGTATTGGCATATCTAGAACATATGAATATCTCTTTCGTAATTGTTTTTTATAACCTGCGGATAGTAATTCTTCTGCCTGATATCCATCAAATTTCCCCATATTAAAATCCCTAACTATCTCCTGCCAATAAGTTCCATCCGCAATCTTATTAAGTAAATTGATAGATTTTTGATCTGCTTCCACTTGTATAGGTGAGTACTCAACCAAATCCTCAAGATCTGTTAATGCACGATCTTTTGTATAATCAACTTTTAATGCACGGCAGGCCTCTCTAAAAAGCCAAAGGAATTAAAATTTATTAACATTTCAAATGATGCAAATTCAAAAGTTGAAAATATATCAAACAATTCAGAGTCTAATGCCTGAATACCATATGGATCAATGTACAAAAATACATTAACATTTTTCTTGGTTTTAAGAATTTCAATAATTTTTTCCTCATATTTACCCGAAAAAATAGCAGGCTTCCAATAGCAACTAGAATAACTAGACAAATTTAATTCAAGATCTGATGCGTAATTTAAATCAATAAAACACATATCAATCTGAGCATTTTCTGATCTTGTCTGCGCAATACAATCCTTGCGTATATCAAGTGCAATAATCGGAGAACCTGGTTTTCCATCATCAAATCTACCTTTTCCAGAAAAGCAATCCACATAAAAAATTGGACGTTTTGTCATCAAAACTTTTTGAAAATATGGTTTTAAATATGCTCCCAATAATGTATCTTTAATCTCCGACCAATCTTTTTTCTCTTTAAAAAAATCTCTATTATCCTTCGACATTAAATATCTCCCAACCTTTGATAAAGTCTTCAGAACTTAACATATCATCAATACATCGCAAGTAATAATTAATCTCTTTTGTTCAGGGCATAAAACCTTATCTATAAAGCATTTTATTATATCGTAACAACTTTCACCTTTAAAGCCCTTATCCTATCTTCATTAATTAATATACGTTTATTACCTACTTTTTACAGAAAAAATTGTTGTATATTCTTCAATTATAACTTCTCTGTTTAGTTTATAGGTGCGTATCAAATTATTGATTTTTTCCACGTTTTTAAAATTATTTTTCTGACACATTGCCACAGCAAAACCTCTTACATTTTTTTTAAATTTTTCTAATAATTCAGGAGTCATAATCCTAATTTCTGAAGTTGGAGAACATTCAAAACCAAATATCCTACTATTATGAATCATCACAGGAATACATTTTACTTGTTCATCTTGATACAAATTCTGAAACCACGCATAGGATCCATTCAACTGATTACAATCATGTTTACTAATTGTATCCGTTGTCGTTTCGTTTTTACACTCTATAACCAAATAATTGCCAGAACCTAAAATAATAAAATCATCTGGTCCTTTTCCCACTTCTCTTTCTGGTTGTCTTGCTCCATATCCAATTATCGAAAATACATCTTTTATTGCATTTTCAAATTTCTTTGACGTCCCTTCTAAGAACTTTAGGTCATCCATAATAGCATCCATATATAATATAAATTTATTTTCATCAAAATTTAACGCATTAATTCTATCAATAATATTCCTTGACTGTTCTGGTAAATTTCCCGATACTTTCAAAAACTGAATTCCCTCAATAGGATTCAAAACATCCATATTATCTTTTTTAGCAGATTTCAGTATTTGTTGTGCTTCACTTTGATCTATAAAATTTGCATATTCTGCTAAAATTTGTTTATAGTATCCTTTTACTCTAGCATTTTTTTCTTCGTTGACTAAGCAATTAATACTTTCTGCCGCTTTTACATAATCACCATACATTCCATAGTCAAATGCTTTCCTTGTCATTTTTGCCATGTTACTAATATTAACTGAATAAACATACTCTACACTAGCTGTAGCATTCTTACATATCTCAATCCAACTAGGATCTCTATGAAGAATATAATCTCCTATACCCATAATCTCATCTATTGATTGTCCTTCAATTTGCTCACACATTTTCTCAGACAATTTAAATTGTGCGCTCGTCGCACTGCTAAAATAATTATATCCATCATCAGCATACAAAACATTCGTCAGCTGATTCCCTAATAAATAGATTAAGCAATAATCATTACTCGACCGTACTCCTCTTCCCATTCCCTGTTCAATTCTTTGTATTTGCTCACGTTGAATTCTTTCACTTTTTCTAACAACTTCATATTCATACTTATCATTCATATTGCTTATATTCGGGAGTCCATCTATAACTAAAATTCTACAAGAATTATCAGGAAGATCAATCCCATCATATCTATTCACAATTACATATAAACCATGACTATTTTCTTTAATATGGCTAACACCTTCAGAAATATTTCCAGACGATAAAACTACACCCCCATTACTCTCCCAATATTTTGACATTGCAAACGAAGGAACAAGTACAACAACATTATATTCCTTAGCTTTTTCAATAAGTGCATTTCTCATTTCCATTTCAGTTAACTCTTTATTAATTAACTTAGGTACAACTATTAATCGCTCTCCAATGTCATTCGCTTTTTCAGGGGTAATAACTCTCATATCTTCCTTAAAATCTACTCCCATTACTGTTGCAAATGGGCTATCATCTGGCAATGTAGCACTCATATAAATTCTTCGCTTTGCATCGTCAAAACTTTTAATTTTGTGTATAGGTGTACAATTAGGTACAATACTAATACCTTTAGCAGAAATATAACAATGAGATAATTTTATTGAATCTTTCACAAGATCCAACTTAAATTTGATAAAATCCTTTTCTCTATTTTCACATAACAATTGATACATTTCATGACTCTTCTCTTGCCAACTCCAAAATGGTACTAACATATTATCATAAATGTTTCTATCTTCTACAATTTCAGCAAAGCGCCCCTCGGCTTGTACATTCATCACATCATAAAATAATGCAATAATTTGCTCATATAATGAATCTGTCCTAGGAACTATTATAGAAAATTGTTCTTGAATATTTCCAATACATGCATGCATATCATCAATAATGACACTTCCAATGTTGTAATTATTTTCTTCTCTAAGTCCAAACACACTCTTTCCATTAACCAATTTTTGAATAGTTGTCACTAAAATCGCTCTTTTACGCGAATAATCCAAATCCGTTTCTGAATCAATAACCTTAATCCCTAATTCTTTTGCTTGACTAATTACCTGTTCAACCAAATACTTATCAGGAACAACATACATAGCCGGGCCTATACCTTCATTCAAACAACTTTGTAAAATCATTAAAGCCACAACGGTCTTTCCACTTCCCGTATTCATTTTTATAATTGTATCTCTATTATTTCTCTGCTCAAACCATTGCTTCCAAACTTCGCCTTGCACATCTCTTGGATACTGATATTTTTCCGTTTTATTTGTTAATCTCATGAAGATATCTCTTGGATTAATCTGTTTTTGAAATGTATTTAATCCCAACTGTGTAAAATCTATCATATTTTTACCCTCCACTTTATCCAAACACCTTCGTAATATCCCGATAACGATTTACCACCCGATAAATCTCTACTACCTCTTTACCAACCTTATACAGCACGACATAATCTTTCCACACCACATACTTATAATCCGTCTTAAAACTCACACGCTTAGACAAGTCTACACCAATGTAAGGAAACTGCTGTATATTCTCAAACTGGCTGTAAATCTCCTGTATTGTTTCCAATGCTTTATCTGCATTATCCTCAGCAATATAATCCTTAATAGATTTCAAGTCCTTTGCCACTAACGGATTGATCCGTAACTTCATCATGCTCTATTCTCCCACCATTGTCTTTAATTCATCCAATGACAACCAACCTTTTCCATCCTTGACAGCCGCCTCAGCCTCTTGCAGCTTCTCTAAAAGTTTCTTTTCTGCTTTATCTCGCTCATAATCTTCTATATCCATTACCACAAATCTTCCCCTGCCATTTTTCGTAAGAAAAACAGGTTCTCCCACCTGGCAGTTCTTCAACACTTCATTGTAATTTCGCAAATCAGATACCGGTAATATATTTGGCATAGTTACCATCCTTTCAAAATCAATACTATATTCTATCTTTTATTATAGCCAAAGACGCTGTAAAAATCAACGAAGGTTTTTACAGCGTTTCCCTTATTTGCAGTGCCTGATTAAATCGATAGCCAACTCCCCACACTGTCTGTATGTAAACAGGCTTGCTTGGATTATCCTCTATCTTTTCCCGTATATTGCGAATATGGCTCATAACAATGTTGTAATCGCCATAATATGGTTCTTTCCAAACCCTATCATATATCTGCTCTTTACTAAATACTATTCCGGCATTTTGAGCCAACAACAATAAAATTTCAAATTCTGTATATGTCAAGTCAATTTCATTTTCTTTACGAACTACAATGCGCTTACACTTATCAATATAAAGTCCCTCAAAACAAAGTTCCCCTTTATGGACAGCTTTATGTTTCAAAACCTCTATATCTTCACTCACACACGATATAATACGGTTGATAATATGCTCTTCTCCATCCTCAAATGATAGAATTAATATCTTCCCAAATGATCACCCCATTTCACATCCTGTATAAGCCAATTATTTTTATGCAAATTGTTTTGTCTTATAAGATACCAATCCTTTTATCAAACACCCTATGGCAAAACAAACATTTATTCCCAATACAATATACCATATCTCATATATGTCATTTACAATTCCCGTCATGACAAGAAAAATCGGCATAGAATCTACTATAAGCCATATGATTCCTCCGAAAAATATCCTTATCAATACAGGAAGTCCCCAACATACAGCCGCAATAATTACTGCGCCAAAAGAGCTATCCTGATATGCAGATACGCATAGTGTAATAGCGCATAACGATAAAAGCGCCTGAAAAGCTAATCCTAATAAAATGCCAAGATATTTCAAAAATAATACAGGTTGAAGCATATGTTGAGAAAGCACCATCCAGGATATATTTTCAAATCCCTTCAAACCATATATCATCCAACATAAGACTAATTTGACTAACACAAACCACATAAAAATGAAAATAGTGAATGTAAAAGAAGCTAAAATTTTAGCAGGAACATCTTTTCTTCTTCCTTCTTCCGTACTAAAAATTAATGGCAGCATTTTCGTCTGGCTTTCCTCTGCGAAAATGGTAGACGCCCCGCAAATAATAAATACGCTTCCTAAAATCAATCCAAACTGCAATATGCCTTTTGAGGGTAAAGTAACTTCAGTTAGGACTCCCATATCAACGCCCTATACTAAACAAATTGGTAATTATGTTAAATTTATTATGAATATTTCAAAAGAACAAATTGATATTTCCACTAATTTACAAGATATAAGCAATTATGTGTATTTACTCAACCTAAAGAACCGCTATGCCAATCCTCAAATATATAATTATCTCCTTAACTTAGGAAATTCGTTATATAGCGACATAATTCAATATGAAAATAATTTAGGAAAAAAATTAACAGATTCTGAGCTAAATAATTATATCACAACAGCCAAAAAACATGACAAAAAACACATACCTCTTTATTTTGCGTTGATGAGCATCTATAATAACTGCGATAACTATATATTGTATTTGCATAATATAAAATCATGAAAAACTATAAAATTAATATAATATTTTATAACACTTCAACCCATTTTATTGTTTTGTACCCAAATCGTACCCAACGCCATCTAAAAAATCCCTACAAAGCCCATAAATACAGGCTTTGTAGGGATTTACCTTTTTACTCAAACTCCCTATATATTTAACATAAACGTTAAACATATTCGAATTTTTATTATCTTTGACTATCGTTTTTATTTATTTTTCATGCTATATTTTTATTTTCATGAGCAACAGGTATCATACGGGTATCACGATTGTATCACCACAACGAAATCTGTTGAGTCCTTCCCATCACTCATGGGAAGCTCTGATAATTTGTTTTTTCGCTATTTTTATATTATATTGCAGCGAAATAGTTTGAGTATTCATCAGTAAGATATACTTCTACTCCATCTATAAAGCTAACCTGCTAGTCGTTTCTGGCAATTTTTTCGTCGCTTTTTCGTCACTTTTCCGTCGCTTTTTTAGCGACGAATTATTTTAACTTATACATTTTACCTTTTTTGTTTCCGTCATCAACAAGGATCTCATACTTATAATGAGCATACTCCATTAGCACTCTAAATTAGGCTATTAGCATCTATAAGAAATTCTTTATATCCTCCATCTTCATAATATTCCATATTATTACAAAAATTATTAAACAGTTTAATTATAGGCAAATACTTGTAATACTCCTGTGTATTTTTATTTTTCACTAATATTTCCATTATCGAATCTTTGTATTTCCCAGCTAATTCTAATCCTATTTCTTTATGATAACCATCTGTTTTTTCAGCATCTTGAATTGCGATCATAAACCAATTCACTTCAAAACATCCATCTTCCGCTCGATTAATTAACAAGGAATTGTTAACAATCTTTGTTACCTCTTCATCAACAATCATTCTTACATATTTTGCTTCTTTACTTTCTAAAATATAAGCTTTAACTACTCCGGGCCCAAAAACCATTCCTTTTTTATGGAAAAATTCTCCTCTTGTAATTGCGCCTCTTGTGCAAAGCTTTGTCTCTTTAAACAATCCCAAATTAATCATATGGCACACTATTAACAGTGCGGTAAAAGCCCCCAAATCTTCTTCCTCAGTCGTTAGCACAAAACTATCTGAAAAAAATTCAATTTTTATACCATTAATATCACTTGTATTAAATAAATAACTTATTTTCTCCGCAAACTCAAAAACAGAATATACCTTGTCTATCCCATTATCTTCATCACAAAGGTATTTTTTAAAGCCTAATATATCCATAAATGCGATAAATCCTCGATGATATTTCATTTTCTTACCTGTCTCCTTATTCTTACGTTAACCAAACTACTGCGTTGCTTCTCTTTAGACAATGTACGCTCATGGAATCTAGCACCTATTGTTCTAAATATCCTCCCCTCCATTCCTGAATATCCATCTTATTCTTATTTCCCCTCTATTTTCTTGACATACTGTACAAATCTTGATAATGTCCAAATCCTGTCCTGCCTATCAGAAGGATATGTTTTTATATATGGTTGCGGGACAACAAGTACAACATTTTCTGACTGCATCTCATCCATTTGAGCTCCAGATATTCCCTGCTGAAGAGTACACAGATACTTAGGTCTTCCTTTCAATCTGTCCGCCTCATTAAGCACCTGCCTCCATCTATCTTTACATGTAGTTTTTGCAGCCAGCGAAATCAGATTATCTACAGAAAAATTACTATTATGATAAGCCTCTTTAGACGGGAATATAAAGTCTGGTTTCTTATTTCCCTCTGTCACCACCTGAGCTGAATACTCTAATTGATTTCCATCAAATATTGCAGCAAGATGATGCTCAAAACTTTTTCCTGCCCTACTTTTTCTTCTGTTCAATACCATGTTAGCAACTTTTACAAATTCATCAACAGAGCTAAATCCTTTCGTAATAATATTTCCATATCGAGCATATTCAAGTGCACGGAATAAAGCATATTCCATATTCGTCCATTCAATAATTTTTCTGTCTGGATTCGTTTTGATATATTCAATATGATCATACGCTCTATTCTGAATATCTCTCGCTGCCGCTGACATAATCTCCGATGCCGGAAAATCAACATCCAAATTGTTAATGAAGTCTTGAATAGCAAACTGTTCATGTGTTTCTGGCTGGATCTTTCCAGTATCAATCAGACAATTAGTCTCTATCGGGCTAAGACCAAAAGCATTTAAAAAAGTTTCTATATCATCATCTGAATTCAATACATACCCAAAATAATTTTCCTCATCTTCTTTGACAAATACAAACAATGCACCAGTGTATTCTGTTGTCAAAAATGGAAAGTCTCTTCCAAAATTCGTAATACGATACTCATTTCTTGTTCCCTTTCCATAATAAATAAAACGAGTATCTGTTACAAAATCCCCCTGCCACTTTATCTTTACCCACTTATCCTTATTTTCACCTTTTTGTCCTAGTTCTGAAAACAAAATATTAAAAGATGATTTTGGAATATATATACCAGCCTGATGAGCTCCTGTTGCACCTGTATCATTTGCTGAAAGGAATTTGCAAAACCCTTTTTGACCATTTAATACTGACTGAATAGCTTGACCAGAATATTCTGCTATCATTAAATCACCTTCCTCTGCTTTTTATCTGAGATATTTTCATCCATAGACTCGACTTTTTCAACGATTAACTTTGCAACATTTTCCATCAATGGTACAACAACGGAATTGCCAAACTGTCTATATGCTTGAGTGTCTGATACAGGAATTTTAAAACTGTCTGGAAATCCTTGTAATCTTGCGCACTCCCTTGGCGTAAGTCTTCTCGGATTCCTACCTTCCTGCGCTATCAAAATTTCGGATCCATCTTTATAGTATCTTGCACTTATTGTTCTCGACACTCCATCCAACGGAGCTATTCCATAACCAAACCCATTTCCTGCAGCTTTATGCTTCGCAGCATAGTTTTGCAAATATGTCCACAATTTATCTGACAATGTATACTTCGCATCTACCTCCGGTTCTAAGATGTCACGCATAACCGGTTTTGGCTTTTTAGGTGTCAATTTAAATTCAAAATCAATACTTTTTCCATATCTCTCTCTATCAAATCCGACAATAATAATTCTTTCTCTATGTTGCGGGACATAATTCTGCCCGTCAAGAATAGCATAAAACACCTCATAATCCAGTTCATCTAAGGAATCCTTTATAACCTGAAAAGTTCTTCCTTTATCATGACTGCAAAGATTTTTAACATTTTCCAACATAAACGCTTTCGGACGTTTTTCTTTCAGGATTCGACAAACATCAAAAAATAATGTTCCCTGTGTCTTATCCGCAAATCCAGTTTCTCTTCCCATACTATTTTTTTTAGAAACTCCTGCAATCGAAAACGGCTGGCAAGGGAAACCCGCAACCAAAATATCATGATCCGGTATATCCTTCTCATTTACTTTCGTAATATCACCATCCGGCTGCTCACCGAAATTTGCAAAATATGTTTGCTGACTATATTTGTTCCATTCGTTTGAATAAACACAATTTCCGCCCGCCCTGCCAAACGCTATTCTCATTCCTCCAATTCCAGCAAATAAATCTATAAATGAAAATCGTTTATTTGAAATGTCTTTCTGCTTTCTTCTCATATCTGTCACATAGTAGGCAACCGCCTCTCGAACGCAATCCTGCATACTCTGATCATTTTGCAGTGAATATGTATTCAATTTCTCGTATAACTCGTCTTCTACTCTTATATGTACCTGTTTCATATCCGATCACTCTTGGGAATAATTTTATACCTGATTTTTCCCATTATACCCCTAGATCACGAAAAAAGCAAGCGAAATAGCCGAACATATTTTCGTTTGAAATTGTCAATAAAAAATGCGACAAAAAATAAAAAAATATTTGCGCACGTTCATTTATACGCATTACGCATTCTTTTTATTTTATAATATGCATATATATTATGACGATTGATTATTATATGAAAGCAATTAAGAAAAAAGGGCGCACTTCTCCCTTGTTGTCGTATCTTTTATAAAAATTAGACTGCTAACAGATTCTTAACTTCTTCATTATATAAATCATCCGCTGATTGGTAATTGAATAAGCGTCTGGGGTATGTATTTATCCAATGCTCAATATATATTACATTTCCACGAGTTCTATCATCAAAATTAACCCCTTTAGGAATATGTCTTCTTACTAATCTATTTTGATTTTCATTGCTGCCACGCTCCCAGCTTGAATAAGGATGGCAATAATATATCTTTGTACGCTTGCCCTGAGTACGTTTCGATCGTTCCATTCCCCTACAATCCATAAATTCGCAACCATTATCAACGGTGATCGTTTTAAATATTTTTCGGAAAGTCGGTGTTCCCATTTTCCGTTCTATCCGATCAAGTGTTTTAACAACCTCTAATGCTGTATGACTTTTTAGTAAGAAGATAAATTCTTTTCTTGTTTTTCGTTCAGTTAAAACAAGCAAAGATTTCTTAGACACACCTTGTGCTCCAACTACTGTATCCATCTCCCAATGACCAAATTCTTCACGGGTAAGAATATCTTTTGGTCTTTTCTCTATACTATCTCCTCTGGAAGCTCGCTTCTGTATTGTAACCTTTCTTTTCTTTCTTTTCTTATTTCTTTTAACAGGTAAATTCTGAATTGTAACATTCAGAAATACGCCTTTTTCAATATAACTATATAATGTATTTACACAAACCGTAAATGTCATTCCCTCATTCTTAACCTGAGCCAAAGCTGCAGCAGGACTATATCCGTCATTTATTATGATCTCCTCAATGCGATCAGCAAATGCTTTCTCCCTATTAATTTTCAGATCGGGTCCTTTTGCTGCCAAAACATCGTTCATGTACGCTTGTGCAATTTCAGGGCTATATCGCATTTCTGTTGTATAGTCAGAATTTAAATGCTCATATTGTCCTCGTTTTATTTCCCTATAAATAGTTGCTCTGTGAAAATGTAAGATTCTGGCAATTTCATCTGCCTTATGACCAGCCAGCAATAACGCTTCTAATTTCAAACGATCAGCATACGTTAGATGATTAAAATTTCTTCCCATATTTATCCCCTTTGTTATTTTGAACGCATATTGTGTGTATTATAACCGACAAACTACTGTTTGCTCAACCAGGCAATTAAGAAAAAAATTAAATCCCATCCCTTTTTGCTTTAAAGTATATTATACCCCGCTCGCTTTTGCAACTGAAACTAGTTGCATTTTCTATCTATTTTGTAACTATTTTTAGTTGCAATCATGAGGCAAATATGTTATAATAAATACATAAGATAAAGAAAGGAACGGTACAGCCGGAAAGGTAAAAAATTATGAAAAACATCGAGGTAACAAATTTCAAAGGAAACAAATATGAAGGATCATGGAATGAGAAAACTTATTCATCTAATATCGCAGATCACCCTGATTTGTATAGAATATATGTAAATGATCAGGCTATTCACATCACCGAGAAAGAATATAACCGCCTTATTGCTGGCAATTTAAGTGAAAAGATGGATCGCAGAAGAAAAGAGATTGAAACCATGTCACTGTATGAAAAAGCCGATATTTTAATGACTATTTTCGCAACTGGTTTTGGGAATAAAAAGGATGGGCTTGGAGATGCTTTTTCTAGTACCGCTCTTGGTAGTAGTTACGTCAGATCTCTTGCAAAGCAGCTTGACAAAGATCCTGAACGCATTTCATCTGATATTACTAAATTTATAGAAAAGACAGCTGTCACACTGTACAAGGAAACCAAATCAAAAGAGTTACAGGTGAAAGCTAATGAATCATTTGAAAATGTCATTGAAAGGCTTCTCAGATATCAGGATATGCCGGAAACATACTATGTTACTTTCAACGGAGTTAAGCTCGATTCTAAAGATGTATTTAGTGTTCGTGATGCTGTTAAAAAAGTGTTTGACATGGAGTATGACGAATGGAAAAAGCAGAATGAAAAATAATTTTCTATTGATCTTTAAAAATTGTAACCGAGCCGGAGCGGATTTCTCCGGTAGAAAAGGAGCGTGATTTTTATGATATATTGGAGCGGTCGATCAACTAGCGGAGCAAGTCACTGGAAAGCAACAACAGATAACTTTATACACCTTTATGAAGAATTAGAACATCAGGGTGTCATAAGTACAGAAGATGGAGATCCATATGATTTGGCATTACTAAAAAAATATAATAAATCATTTGAAGATGCAGAATTTTTAAATGAAGATGAAGAAATAGATTACAACAAAGTTCAATCCTTTTTGAACAGCCACTCTCTTACGGATAAAGAAATATGGCAATTAATTGATTCCGAAAATGGTAATGCATATTATCAAACCTTTGAACGAAAAACAGATGAAGACATATTTGAAATTTGCGACAAAGATTTTGATGAGGGTGGAAAATATCTCTATTATGAGTAATGGTATTCTCTTATGGTACTTCAATAGTATGCAATAAGGACAGAAGTTTGAAATATACACAACTTATTATAAATTAATTAAAACATCAAGGAGGTAAAAAGATGAAAATTAAAGGTTTAAAAACAGCAGTTGGTGATTATAAAAGGGCAAACAAAGGAGGTCCTTATAGTCCTATATACGGAGAATTAATGTTTGATAAAGGAGATGGAAGAATTTGGACTGATGAATTTTGTGATCTTGGTCATAACTCATATAAGGTATATGATTCTAAAACCATAATTTATTTAGGACGAATAATGTCTGAACGGGAGATAGAAATTAACATGAAAAATGTGAAAGAGTTTATATACAGTAATTTTGATAATGAATCTCCTGTCGTTTTCTCGGAGCATTAAAGCATACAATATCCGCTATTTATCAAGTATATGATATGCCAGATAAGTAGCGGATATTATTATGTATTTATTTATAATCCTGAACGCAATCGATCTCCTCATACTTTCTTCCAGAACCTGATTTTTTAAGCGTTCGTACATCAATTATGATGTTCTTATTCTTCTTACGTTCGGCTGCACAGATCTGATGGATTCTCTGCTCAAAATCTGCATAGGATTCTGTACACTCATCAGTTGTAAAGCCATAAAGCATTTCATTTTTGGCATTATATACCTTAATCTCTGCTTTATACCGGACGATATCAACGGATTCATTTACCCAGCCGGCAACAAATGCATTATACATCTCCTGCGCTTGCTCCGGAGAAATATGAAGTGCCTTGTTTAACTTTTCGGCGGGTAAATAGGCAAAGTTTTCCGGCATAGGATATGTTACAGCTTCATTCTTCTGGATCATATAGGTACGTCCATCCATATCAGTAAAATAGCACAGATCCGGCAGTACATCTAAATTTTTAGAATAATCATACCTTGTTCCGGTAAAATCTGCTTCCATAATATTTGCAAGTCGAATATCTGCAGTATCCATATCTGCATATGCGAATGAGCAGCCAGTCAGATCACTATAACACATAGATACATTAACCAGACTGGAATATTTAAAGTCTGATCCTGTCAGATCACAGTTATTCAGTGTCACATTTTCCATCGATACACACCAGTTTTGCATCCGCTGCATCTGACAGGCATTAAATGCTGTATTCTTAATCATACTGGAATTTAACCTGGCATATGTAAGATCACAGCCATTAAAAAAAGAACTGTCAATCTTCATCAGATGCAGTCCCGCTTCCCGTAATTTATAATTTTTAAATTCAAATCCTTGTGTGCTGTATCCGGATAAATCAAGCTGCCAGCCATCCCATAACTGTGCAATTCCATCCAGCCAGGCTAAATGATTGATATATTTTGTGTTAAAAATTTCTTCCGATAAAAAATCCATATTTCGCCATCCTCCCTTTTTTCTTAATTGCTTTTGCTCTGCGGTATGATCTTTAATGTCTCGATCAAAAGCCGCATACTCCGCATTTTCTCTGCATCTTCAAACAGTATATAACTCTTAATCTCATCTTCTGTCAGATTATCCCGGATTCCCTGCTGCACTTCTTCCATGCAGTCTGCAGATAAATGAAAATCCGGACGACTTAGCAGTTCAAGTATTGTCATATCCGAAATATCAATCTCCTTTGCAGCTTCTTCCTCTTGATCATTTTCTATGACAATACTGGCAAGTTCTGAAAGGAATGGATTTTCACTGCTTACTGTCTGTTCAAAATCGACTAGATATGTTTGATCTGTTACCCCACCAATATTAATATATGGTGTTTGAGCAATATTTCTCTGTTGACTATGTATATAGTTTCCCAGTGTCTTTGTATGTTTATAGGTTGCATCCTCGAAGGTTCGATATTTATGATCAAGAACAGGCTTTTGTCCTCTCACAAATACAACACAATACTCGTTATCAAGCTCTCTTACTTCTTCCGGCAACATCAATTCCCTTCCAAGTACATCTTCATTACTGGATGAAGAACTGTTTGATCCTCGTGTATATCCAGATGAACGTTTGTGTATTGTTTTCTTTCCAAGATTTTCCGATATGTACTTAAATGTAGACTGCTCATTACCACCAAGATAAACCGATACATCACAGTTTCCAACAATACTCTTATGCTCATCTTTATATAAGCTTTCAAGCTGAGCCTGATTCTGTAATATAATTACACTGCTGATATCTCTGGATCGCATAGTTGATAACAATCTTGGAAAACCATCTGGAAGTGCAATGTTTGCAAATTCATCAAACCAGCATGTTACCGGAACCGGTAATACACCCTCGTAAATATGATCTGCCTGATAGTATAATTCCTGGAACAACATTGTGTATGCCATTCCTGCGACTGCATTATACGTTGTATCAGAATCTGGAATAACAATAAAGAATGCCGTTCTCTGATTCTTTTTGCCATCCACAATTCCTGATCCAATTCCAGAAAGGTCAATTTCATTTTTCGCCATGATCCGCTGAATATCTTTATTTTGAAATATATTCAATCTGGTATTTAATGTAATAATAATACTTCGAATGGTATCGGCAGCACCAACCATTACTTTATGATAAGACATATATGCCGGATGATGTTTTCCACCATTTTCTTCTCCTGCTGTATCAATGACCAAACGTCTGAATATAGTATCAAGTGCCGATTCTTCTCCTTCTTCCAATACTTCCGCTTTGTTAAGCAATGATATGACTGTATTCATGCTGCACTCCCATCCATACCGCATATATTCCATGCGAACCAGAAGGATAAGTGATTTTAAGAACATCATAGCCGCATTATCCCAGAATGGATCAATCTGCGATCCTTTCGCCTGACTGTTTGTATTTGCAAATATATTTGTGCAAAGCTTATCTACATCACTTTCAACCCGGATATACTCAAACGTATTGATGCAGTCACTTTCTTCCATCATGCCAGGAACCAGATTAAGCACCCGGAGGATATATCCCCTCTCTTTTAGCAGCATACCATTTTCACGAAGAAGCTCTCCCTTTGGATCAGTTATAACAAAGGATCCAGGATATCTATCATTTACATTTGCCTGATATAAATTGGGCGTAAGTCCCAATTTTGTTTTACCAACACCGGAACCGCCCCAATATATTACATTATTATTAATCCTGGTATTATACCCATCCATACTGATTCTTAAATGCTCTGAATAGATTCGGTTTGCACGTTCTCTTTCATAGTCCATAAATTTCTGGTTAATCTTCTCAATATCGCCCCATTCCCCGACACCCATTTCCTGCCCAGGCATAAAATCTCGGATTTTGGTAACATCATATACGATATAGCAGAATAAAAGAGAATAAGCGACAAACAATACACACATGGTCAATTTAAGATTTACTCCAAATGCCATAGAAATGGATATCACAAAAGGGTCTTTAAAATAGGCAGTAATCGTATCGATCTGATCTGCCATACTTTGTTCCAGATCGTATATCGATGTAACCTTAATCACTAGATATGTTGCAACAAAAAAAAGAAAGATATAAGTGCCTATCGGCGCTTTATACTTTCTTTTCTGAGTTGCCACTACATTCTGTGGTGTATGTATTTTCTTTTTTTTATTTGCCATTCATCATCACCTCGATTTTGCCTTTTTCTTATTTACAAATTTCTTAGGCTGTGATGCTATTGGTGCTTTTATCTTGGCATCTTTCCGCTGCATATCAAAATGCTTTTCGGTATGACTTGCCATCTCTGATACATTTTTTCCCGAAAATGTTCTTGTTGGAATCTGTGGTATTGTCTCATTATCCGACTTAAACTTGGGCTGTTTATATGTTTTAATGCGTTCTTTTTCAGGAAGTATGACTTGAAATTTATCCGGATCTTTTGTCTTATAAATCTGAGCCAACGGAAGATTGATATATTCTCGTCGTTCTGCTTCCTTATTCCACACCGCAAGTTTCACGCTATAATCATTTGTATCGACGATCTGCTTTTTATCTATCTTAGTAAAGTGATCATTATCTGATAATGCTATGTTACTTCCTGCTCTGGCAGATTCTTTCATTTTTTCTGATGGTTCAAAATCCGGATGCTCCGAAAAGAACTGCACTAGACTCTCCTTTTCTAATGACTTATCCTTAAGAAAAGGATCTACAATGTTATAATCCAGTTCTGACACCGCAACAGTAAGTTCACTATTATCTGCCGTTGATCGCAGCAATGTATATGAAACAGATTGTGTAGCACACATCTCGTTCCAGTCCGATAACATAGCAAAAGGCATCGTTACTGCCGATACATGTTCTAATTGCTCCGTTAATGTATCGAATGAAACCTGTGTCGGTGAAACATTAGGTACAGGATCTCTTTTTATATTCCTGTTTTCTGATAGCACTTGTTCTGATTTTACTGGATTTTTTTCTTCTGTTGGTGTTCCATACCGATTTACTTCTCTCTTTAAATTTTCTGCTACTTCTCGGCTGATGGATTGATCTACCTTCCGGATCTGATCCGGCTCTGCATTTGCTGTATATGCATCAAAAGAATATGCCCTTGCATTTTCTCTGTGATTCTGAATATATACAGTAAATGCTTCTGCCTGTGCTTCCGAATACACAACTTCCATGCATTCATCACTCTTATTCAAATCTTTCAAAAAAGCATAGGAAAGTTTATTCTGATTACAGTATTCCACAAAGTCCTCCGCAAGATCTTCATCAATCTGCATGACGCATGATTTATATCCATTTTCAGCATTCCATTTTAACAGTTGATCTACTCGGAGTTCACCTTTTTTTAATATCTCCGGAGTTTTTCTTGCTTCATCACATCTTGCTATAACAAATTTCAAAAGCTGGATAGCCTTTTCTACGGTCCAACCGGCAAAAGATCCGGTCAAACGAAGTGCCATGTCAATGCCACGGATACCCACTTCCATAAACTGAGCAGCTTCACCTATTCCTGTCATTTCCATACTATCACCTTGCCTTTCCTACTGGCTGCTTTGATTGTTCTGTTTTTGCTGGTTGTTTTGATTTCACTTCAGGTCTTTCAATAGAGTATCCCTCCCGTTTCATCTCAGCATAACTGTTAAAGCCATTTTGCATCGCACGGATCTCACAGTAGTCCTCGAATGGCATACTTCCTATATTGGTTTCTATTTCTCCGGATGCATTCACTTCTCTTTCCTTTTGAATGCTATCTACATTCGCTTCTATTTCTTTTGCTGCATCTCTATTCTCTTTATCTTTTATTAAAGCCTGTTCCAATATTTCATCCGGTGAAAGCTTCGATATATCAATAGATGCAATGTCAACTGATGTCATATAATTTACAACATATATAGCTGCCATATGTTTTACCGATAGATTTTTATTTGCAAAATACGGATATGGATCATATCCCCTTTCCATTGCCAAGCGCATGATCACCATTTTATCAGCAGGCAATTCAGGATCTTCCATCATAAAAACCTGCAAATTTTCGGTTTTAGCCCGTTCTAACTCCTGTAACTGATTAAATCCATACCTTTTTCCATTAAATTTATGAATTTTTAAATTTGAAAAAAAACTTTTTTCGGCTTGATCAATCTCGTCAATAAGTTGCGTAATATGATCTAATAAACGATACATTTCTTTGGCTATATCCATATAAGCCACCTCCTAAATTGTAATAAAAAAGGAGCCATCCGAGATCATGCGTTCAAAAAAAGGGGGGGATTGAAAATCGAATGACCTCGTATGCTCCTATATGTGTGATTTTCTCTCTTGAAAATCTATTATAAGTATATCATGTCTTTTTTGTATATGCGAGTACTTCTCGGTTTTTCTGGTTCTGGGATTTGACTGCACAATTTTCTTTTTTATATTCTACTTCTATATTTCTACAGATTTTCTTCTCGACAAATAGATGCTTTTTATAATCATTAATTAATGATATTGTAGCTCTTGATATCTGCTCAAATTTATCCAATTCCACCAGATTATAACCTCTTGAAACGATATTATTATAAAGATTTATTACCCTGTCATGCTCCAGGCGTTTTGAACGATCACCAATAAGATATTTTTCATAAGCCGGATACAAAGCGCAGATCTCGTGCATATCATATATAACATCTGCCCTGGCTTCCAAGCTGGTATTGATTCTCTTTCGAACAATATTTAACTCCTTATCGGCTGCATCCAGATATGTTATATAATCAAGTAACAGATCCGGAGATGTCAGGTTATGTTCGATAATCAACCGGCTCATCTCTTTCCTTTTAATTGCATCCATTGATAAGCCGGAAGTTTCAAGCTTCTTATAGGACTGATAATATACTTCCATATCCGACAAAAGCCGTTGCTTTACTTCAGCTCTGGAAATTTTTCTATAAGTTCCATCAATCATTTTTTTAATATTCTCTTTTGTATATGTGCTTTTATCCGGTGTCAAATTGATAATCCTGGCAGGACGTTCTCTGCCCGGTGCAAGAACTGTGATATATTTATGAGAATCCTCTATAACATGACCAAGTGCAGCCATTCTATCCTTAAAATCATCATAAGAAGATGCTAGATGAATACATTCTTCTATATCACGCAATATCATTTTGTTTGAATATATCAATGGTTTCTTATACTTGCCGTCGGGCTGATCTTTTTTCCATTTGGAATATGACCTGCATCGATGCTTCATCTGGAAATCCTTGTCCATCGCAAGATCAAGTTCTGAAAGACCATATTTCCTGCAAAGTTTATTAACTGCAGGCTGAATATATTTTGCCCACTCACCATTTTTATATTGATATTTGTAGCCCTCTACCAGATCAATGGAATTAAACACGATATGACTGTGAAGATGCTCTGTATTTGTATGCACCGAATACGCACATTCAAAATCTGGTAACACTTCCATACAGAATTCTTCGGTGATTTTCATGCATAACTCTGGTGTAAGCTGCTCATTCGCCGGAAAAGATAGCTTAAAGTGATATCCCTGTCTGCCATCTTCCTTTCCAAAAGTCTGTTTCGTTGCCATCATAGCAAGATAGGCTCTCATCGCACAATCTTCTGTTCCGATCAGCAGATTATAGCCACCAATATATTTCTGACCATTTGTTTTTTCAGGATTGTAAATATATTCGATTGCCCGCTTTAAACCGATTGACATCGAATGTCCGGATGCCTGCTTTATGCAGCCAAGTCTCAGATATGCCATATCATCACCTCTTTTTTATGCAGCCGTTATAGAATATGATCTGCATATCTTCAACCGCCTGCTTCATAGCTGTAACGTCAGCAAGTGGCTGATCCAGTCTGCTAAGATCAACTACCCCATACTGTCCGGCATTAAAACAATGTGCGATCTGGTTGATATTACGACCGATACCAATGAGTTGTCGTTTTATAACTACAAGATCAGATGGATCTATCCCAATACTGGCACTATAGTCCCTACGAATCAGTTCTCTTACATATTCGCTTTCAGAAACCTTTGATTCTTTTCTCTCAAGCAGTTCCTGCAGCATATTATCAGTGGAACAGTCAAATCTATAATGCTTTTCTATTGTTTTTTTCACATTCATCACACCTTTCTGTTTTTCGGAAAATTTTGGTACAGTTCGGAACATTTTGGAATCATTTGGATTTTTTCGGCACTGTTCGGAGCTTTTCGGTACTGTTTTGGAATTTTTCGGCTATTTTTTCTTATTTGCTGGCTTTTTGCCAAAATTTGCCGAGATTTTCTCGGCAGATTTTGGCAAATCGTGCCGAATCTTGCCAAGAAAAGACCTTGCTAATCAAAACGTAATACTTTGTTGATTAGCAAGACACGTACTTTGTGTACACAAACCACATCTTGTTAAGGGAAAATCCCCTAAGACCCCTCTTTTAAACCCTCGTATTTCATTTTTGGAATTTTTCGGCATAGTTTGCCAAAATTTGCCAAAAAATTTTTTTGGCAAAAATCGGCATGTTTTTTATAAAAATTATTTCAAAAAATGCCGAAAATCAAGAATGCTTTTCTCTCCTTTCTCTGGCAGCAAGAATCTTCCGGACATCCTGATCCAGATTTTGCTCGTTTGATTTCTGAAAGATTTTCTGCTCCTGCATTATAAATAACTCATATCCCTGAAGTATCAAATCCATCTTATCCATGCTTATACCTCCAATTAAAAAAGAAAACGAATCACCTGCCTGCCCGGCTGACTGTTCGTTTCCGTTTCATTTCCGGAATAATTTCCTTACATAAATACTCGTTCACATCTTTTCTTCCGGTGTTACGCAGCTTTTCAGTAATTTCATCCTCTATAATCGTAAAGCCATTCTTTTTATATTCTATTGCATACCTCTCCGCTGCTTTTTTACCCGGCTCATCATTATCAAGTACAAGAGCAAGCTTTGATATTCCCGGATGTTCTGAAAAATAGGTATCAATCGGACTGTTTCCTAACATTCCAAGTGCCAGCAGATGATGTGTTGTATGCGGATAAATTGTCATATACGATAACATATCAATCGGTGCTTCAAAAACAACTAATACATCATCAGATCCCTTACGCTCAAATCCGTAATTTTTATCTGAACCAACCAGATCTCCACGGAACTGCCTGCCGGATATCGTTCCACGGATGAAAGCATGTTTATTATTGCCATACATATCCTTGCCAAGGAATATGACATTGTGATGCTCAGCTTCTTCATAGATCCGTTTTTCTTCCATCATCTGTGATATTAAGCCACCATTGATTCCTCTCGTTTTGTTTAAGTATGCAAATGCCCGTTTATAAGTATCTGCTGCAGGTGGCAGATCCATTTCTTTTGTTCTCTCAGGCTTCCGGTTTTCCATGCTTTGCTGTGTATTCATCTGGATCTCATTTGCTGACACATAAGGAATCAGCAGATCGATTGCATCTTTAAATGAACATTGCTGAAAATACATAACAAAATCAATTACCGATCCCCCCTTATGTTCATAATAATTAAAATAACTGTTCGTGTTGGAAAACACTACGATCTGTGGTTCTTCTCTACATATATAGTGTGTTCCACTCCGACGAAACGAATATCCCATCCGTTCTGCAACTTGTACAAGATCCAGATTTCGCACTGCCTGTGTTTCTAAATTCATTTGTTCTTTTGTTTTGTACATACAATTTTCCTCCCATCAAAAAAAGAAAGGCTTCCCACACTGCTGTGAGAAGTCTTTCTTTTTTATAGTGATAATGAAACTAACATCTCCTGCCAAGATGCATCTGTAATTCCATCAGCCGCAAGTACCACCTTTTTTCCTGCCATTAGGTAAATACAGTCAACAATGCTGTCCGTCAGCATCATTTTTTCACACATCCTGTTATCAATCGTTGAATGGTCTTTTTTTGCTTCAGAAATCAGCTTATTTGTAATTGCATTTTTGATATAGATTTCTGCTGACCGATCGATCAGGCTTGCTCTGGAATTAAGTAATAGATAGTCTAAATACTGTTCATGTTCATCGGATACTTTATCAATTAATTCTTTATACATACCTAAATACCTCCTTCTGCTCCTGATGGAACATAATAAATATTAATATAGTTGATTTGTCCGTTTACAACCGTAAATGATATCCCATAGCTATCCACCACTCCATCTGCTGTTGTAATATCAAAACATGCTGTATGCTCATTAAAATTACACATATCCGAAATAGGACTGATTTTAACAACATCTGCAGCATTAAAATACTCGTTACTGTATTTATCTTTCAAATCTTCCGTAACTGGAAGTCCATCAAAATGCTCTACGATGATTTCACTTAATGTCTGGATATAATTATCTGCATTTACACTCATCTGTTCTGTAGTTGTTTCTACTTCGGCTTGATTTTCGGATGTTTCCGATAGTTCTGTAGTTATTACCTCTGTTGTTGTAACCGTTTCTTTCCTATTCTCGTCTTTTTTACGAAATAAGGACGAAAATAAAAGTCCAATTAAAATAATAATTAAAAATCCGATCATTATAAAAATGACCGGATGCTTCTCTATTGTCTGTTTCACTTACTATCCTCCTGTTTCCATTGCTGTAATTTTTCTTCAGAATAGATAACATGAAATGTATCTGTTCCGGGATCATTTACAACCGTATCAAAATCAATATACTTCATATTTCCACCAGCCGGATTCATACAAGCAATCTTTCCATTTTGAGCAAATCCCATTAATACGATATAATGAGTTCTGCTTGTTACATAGTTGCCATCACTCCACTTTGCCCGGTTTGATAATAGGACAATCACGCTTTTTCCGTCGATAAGTGCAGCACGAAGTTTACCTGCATCTTTGGGTACGATCGTTTCATAAGTCAATCCATACTTTTCACACATCCCACCGTACAAAGAAGATGATACCAGGACAATGCTGCAGGTATTTCCATCCCGTCCGTTTAATGCATAATTAAGTACCGTTCTCGGTGTAATTGATGTATCTCCTGTCCATGTGGCAAGGGCGCTGGCTAAAGCTGTCAGTCCGCAGCCGGATCTTCTTATCGTTGTAACTCCGTTTGAAGTACATCCCATTGGATCAGAATAGTCTCCTTGGTTAAAATAGATATAACTGCTCATATGTGTGTTTACAATACCGGATGGAGCAGAATTTCCATTTCCTGAAGCATTGGAACCATTCTCAGTGCTTTCCACCTGTCCGGTATTCGCAAGCGCATAGGAATACAAAATAGCTGTATTATTACTATCATCGACCTCATACCCCATGATCAGAACATACAATACAATCATACTCACAACTACAACTATAATATACGGCAGGATTGGTGCAAGGATCTTTAAAACAATAGCAGCCATTACGCTGCATAAATGCTTTATACCACGTCCGATCTTCCGTATTGTCCTACCAATCCCTGATGCAGCAGCGGATGCACTGGTATCCACCAACGCACGAATATCACCTGAAGTTATGAGTTCTGCTATTTTTGCCTGTTTCACATAATTTTTCATAAGTTTCCCAGGAACTGCCGCAGTCTGTTTTGCTGTATTTTTTATAAAATGACTACTTTTATTGCTCTTAAAAACTTCACTCTGCCGGTTCTGAAACTGCCTTTCTGCTTTTCGCTCATCCTGTTGTTCTGATTGTATCGTTTCCCAAATGGTATGATTCGAGTTATCCTGAAATACAGATTTAACCGTTCGTTGTTTCACTGCATCTTTTATGGAAGAAGATTCCTGCATTTGATACGTTGTATCTTCTCTTTGGTAAACCCCGTATCCGCTTCCTTGAACCGACGATGAAGAAAATTCATAAGAATCGGATGCATTTGTCCTTGTATCCGATTCTTTATGAAACACATGAGAGGATGCAGAATCATTGTATTTCTGAGTTTGCATTCCCTGTTCTTGTTCTCTTTGCAGATTTTGCTTTGCCCGTTCTTTTACATATTGCTGCATCTGTTCTTTGAACATACCATGATATTCCTGTTCCTCTGAAACACTTTCTGCTCCAATTCCCATGATTTTGCTGTATCCGCCTGCTCCTCCTCTCATAGCAGAAGATTCAGAACTCATCTGTTGATGCAGGATTGACGCTTGCTCCTGATCCTCCAGTTCATCTTCCTGCTTTCGTCTCAGTGCAAGTTTTATAAATTCACTTTTCTGATAATCTTCTTCGGCTGACATGTCTTATCACCTCATTTCTGGATATTCATCTCATGGAAATTCGTATTGATCAGATCATAAAGTGGCGTATTCTTTGTTAAAGAAGCATCAAACGGAATCGTTACATTGCCACAGGATATCAAACCACGACCGGGATGTGCTTCATTTAATACATATTTCAACATTTCCGGTGGAAGTCCAACCTCCTCAATCAGCTTTCTTTCTGCAGCATCGTTCTGTTTCATGACAATTCGGATCTCTGCATTCTCAAGCATGGCATGTGTATTAAAATCTACCATTGTGTCCGTTACATTCTGTGCCAATGCTGTAATAATTGCACCCATGGCACGAAGCAGCATCCATAAAGATTTTAAATAACTCCGCTGATACTCTGTTTTAAGGACTTCTGCATACTCATCAATATAAAACCAGGTTGCAATACCTCTGGAATAATTGTACATGATACGTTCCTTGATATACTCTAACATGATAATCATAGATATATCACGAAGTTCTTCTCCCATATTCTTTAAACCGAATACAATAAATCTCGATGATATATTAAAATTTGATTCATCAGCAAATATATTTAAAGAGCCTGATACAAACAATTCCAGATACATTCGAAGATCAGCAGCTTCTTGTTCTGGCATTAATGCAAGCTCAGCATCAAGTGCACGCATGGTAACCTGTTCATTGCCATATTTACTGTAAATACTTTTTAATGCCCGGTTAATTGTCGATCGTTCCTTCGGGGTTAAATTAGACTTTTTACAAGTCTCACAAATAGCCAGTGCAAGCCCCAGCTTTTCATCTGCTATATTGATTCGTCTGCCGTTGTCAAAATAGCTGAATGCATTGAACCTAACATCTGAGGATGATGAAACATCAACAAACGTACCCCCTAAAAGATCCGCCATATTCGCATAGTCGTTCTTTGGTGAGATAACGATAAAATCATCCTGTGTCCTGATATAAGACTGCATCATCTCAAGTGATGCAAGTGTAGTCTTACCGGAACCGGTTACACCAAAGAAAAAGGCATGTGGATTCGTGAGTTTTTTCCGGTTGATCATAATAAGCTGTTTTGTCACCTGATTATTACCATAAACATTACCCCCCGGCTGATATAATTCCTGCGAACGGAACGGAAGAAATGCTGCAAGGCTTTTTGTCTGTCTGTTTTCACCATTTGCAACCTGTTTGACTCCGATCGGAAGTATAGTATTTAACGCTTCCCTCTGACGCATGTAACTGTAGTCCAGTAATACCGAAAAACGCTTCGCAGTCTGTTTTATCAGATTTACATTATTCCAGAGATCTTCCAGATCATTGCCGAGGATCGCAAAATTGATCATGGTATAGGTATACTGTTGATCTTCATCCCGCTGTTCCTCTTTCTGCTTTTTAATATTCTGCTTGGCAGCTTCTGTATAATCAGAAACTTCCGTATTGAAATCAAGTTCTTTTACACGGTTTTTTGTCTGTCTGGATACACTTCTATTTATCTTTGCATATACAGATTCCAACATGATATCAACCTCTGTATCCGGAATTGGAATATTAAAGATGGATACCATCATCCGGATATTTAAGTTCATAATTGTAGTTAAGAACCGATCTGATATCTGGCTTGGATATGTCCTAATATACATACAGCATCCATAGGTATGATCATTTGATATAAAATATCGTTCATGGACAGGGTTAAAATCCATCTTGCCGGGGCAAATACAATTTTTGAAATCTACTCCATTTTCAACTGCATTTTTGAAATTGAAGTCAAATAATTCTTCTTCGCCGAAGCAATAGAAATCATGTAAAATACGAAGCCTATCAGATGCATCATATGGTGTAATTACAGATCCAATCGTCCGAAATGCATCTTCCATTGCATTTTCAACTGTAGAAAAATACAATCTGGCATCCTCATATTTGCTGGAATCTGTATACCGAAGCAGGATATATAATTCCTGTTCAATACCGGCTCTTGCATCCAATATTCGTTTCTCAACCTCATCATTTAAACAGGTTCTGTAAGTATCTAAAGAATCATCTTGTAACTCAAATAATACCTCATCATATAATTTCTGTTCGTTTCGATTCTTGTTATTCATATAGATAACAAAAGGCAGCGAGTTGGAATTCAACCACGCTGCCCAGTTATCAAGAACTAAGATCTGTTTATCAAATGATAAGGTTTCATAATTAATATCGGTAAAGTGATATAACTTTGTAAAAATACCACCTTTGCCAACCTCAAATATACCATTTTCAGCTATACTTTTTATTTCTATAAGATCCGCTACATTCTTTGGAGAACGTACCCGGTACTCATCGCATTTCTTATACACTTTCCATCGATCCATTTATCTCCCTCCTTTGCCGATGGGCTCATTCTCATAATAAAACACATGACGCCCATACTTTTTTTTGTGATATTCCAAGAAATCTAAGCCCTTATGATTAAACATAGCTATATAGCCCGGTACAACTACCACAAGTGCAACAGCAAAACCGGATATCGTTGCTGATACCCGGTCATTTAAAAATATAACAATCATTACAATTCCTACTAATATAACTGCCAGACACATCATCTGCCAGGACTTAAATGTGGGAATGGTCGATCGGTATAACTTCTGTGGATCTGTATTAATTGATAAACGCTGCATTAATTTTACCTCCCCATAATTGTATTACTGATTGGTTTTGCTTCCTGAACAATACCTGCTGCAAGGATACATGGTACGATCATCCGGAGCAGTATGATCAATATTCCATACCAGGTCAATTCACTATAAACAATAAGTGTCATAGGATATGTATGTTCTACCTGATTTGATGTATCTGTAGATGTACTCCCCGATGCATTATTTGCCTGGTTATTTAACATACGACTTAAACTTGTAAATACAGGATTTCCATCACCAAAACAATATTGATAGAACCGTCCATTAACAGCCCGACCATCTATCGTCATATAACAGTCCTCATATTTCTTTAATCCTAAATTGATATAAGTATCTGCATCCGGTAAGACTACGTTTTTGTTGCGATCGTATTGTATGACATTCAATATTTCATCCGACAATTCGCTCCAATCTACATTTGCCTGAAATGTACTGCTATTTAATGGTAATGTATCGTTTGAATAAGAGTAATATAATACATTCAATTCCGATGAATTTCGAATGGTAATAATCTGATTTTGACTGTTTGCATCTAACGAATCCGGCAGGATCTGGCTTAATGTCTGTCCACTGGATATCAAAATCAGACTGAACATAATTCCCATCATGATCACGATGGATTCAATAGCCGTTGCTACAAGCGAACGTAAGTATCCTGAAAAGATATCCCTTCCTCTGCCCGGTGCAAGTGTAATTGCTGAAAATGAAAAAGATCCGAAAGGCATCAGAATAAATAAACGGAAAATTCGCTTATATACTGCAACCAAAATCATAAAACCGGCTCCAATAATAATCAGTGCACCCAGTACATAGATCAAAAGAACAAACAAGCCTTTTAGTCCGGTCACACCATGAATTAAACGCTCTGAAGATACATCATCTAATTCAATGGTATTATTAGGCATAATATTCACCTTTGTTATACGATACAGTAGCTTTGCTACGATTGCTCCGGAATTAAAAATCTTAGATATGATTGCTATTGCATTATTACTGACCGCAATACCAATACACATATAACTAAAGTTCTTAACAAGTATTGTAAGTCCCTGATCCGGACGATTCTCTAACGAATCATCCATCAGATTGTAAAGAAAAAACAGTACAATCAGTGCTGATGCAACACCGCCCATAATTCTGGCAACCAGATTTATGATTGCCCAAAGGTCTGAAAAAGTAGTATTCTCCACTTTATAGGAAAGCATCTTACTTCCGGCATTTACAAGTGCGTTAAAGCACTTTAAGGATGCATCGATAATATCGCTACAATATTGTCCGGTATTTCGGAATACATCCATGATAAGGTCTTTGATGTTTGAAATTGTATCAAACAAGTTCTATCACCACCTTTCTGTATTTCCCATCCCTTAACTATGATAGAAAATAGCAACAAGTGTACCAATAGAACCAAGTGTTATGCCAACGCCACACTGAACAGCTTCATGACGGATTGTTGTCGTATCATGATCTCCCCATGCTGCCAGAAGATTGGAACATCCTCTTGCAAAGATAAGCATTCCAACACCGCCCATAATACCGAATATAATCTTAACAATGGCATCAATCGGCGCTGTAACCTGTTTTACAATGGCATCCACTTGGGCATCCGTTGCTCCAGATGTATTCGTTCCGCCTGTGTTTCCACTTCCAGATGCCAGTACATAACTCTGTTCATGAATTGCAACCAGAAAAGCTGCAATTACACAATACATGGTTCGATAAAATTTATTACTTATTAATTTTTTAGCTTTTTCCATAGATAATTTTCTCCTTTTTTCTTATCTGCTGGCATAAAAATAGGCAGCTACATCATCCGGCCAGATCTATTGATCTGACAGATGATGCAGTTGCCTGTTTTTCTCTGCCTATTTATTTATTCTTTGTTGTTGAATTTTTATTTATTTTCTTCTTTTCTTTCTCCAGATTACAAATGCTCCGGTGACAAATGCTGCAGCCATCAGTACAGCTACCGGGATCAGTCGGAAACTGTCTCCAGTCTTAGGTGTGTCCGGCTTACTGTTCGTGATGATAAATGCTGTAATATTGCTGTCAGCATCCTTTGTCACAGTCTTTGTATAACCCTCCGGAACACTAATCTCATCTAAGGTATAGATGATCGTTATGCCATTTTCCTGTAGTGCAAGGTCTGTCCATGTATATGTCCAGTTCATGCTCTTATCAAGCGTTACCGGCTCTCCAACGGCTTCTAATTCACCGGCTACAGTCTTATAAAGCTGCACTCTTATACTGCCCGGACGCTTCTGGTACTTGTCGTTAGAATCTTTCCATACCTTGGTTACCTTAACTTCTGTTGTTCCCGGCTTATGTGTATTTGTAATAGTAAAGGCTGCACCCTTATTTGTTACAGTTTTGGTATAGCCATCCGGAATCTCGATCTCATCAACCGTGTATACGATATCTTCACCGTCTTTCTGTTTATCAAGATCCTTCCAGGTATATTTCCAACCATTGTTCTCGGAAAGCTCTACCGTTCTGCCAGATGCCTTTCCATCCGCATATAACTGTACCTTGATCGTAGTTGGTCTGATGCCATCCTGATCGTTGTTATCATTCCAAACCTTTTCTACAGAAATCTTTGTAACGTCCGGAACATGGGTATTGGTAATTATAAATTTTGTTTCCTTGTTTGTGACTTCTTTTTCATATCCTGCCGGTATCTCTACTTCATCCACAGCATAAATAATATCCTCATTATTTTCCATAGTTGGAAGTCCTTCCCAAGTATAACTCCAGTTATTTTTTTCTGAAAGTTCTACAGCATCATAAACCTTTGTATTTCCATTTTTATAAAGCTGAACTTTGATTGTTTCCGGTCTGATTCCATCCGCATTATCCGCATCATTCCATACTTTTTTTACAGATATCTTTGTAATTTTTGGAACAGAAAGGGTCTGAGATTTTGAAGTCAGATCATCATGCTTGACTAATCTTCCGGTATGTGTCTTTACTACACCTGTCTCATCCACGGTTCCATCTTCATTGATCTTAATATCGGTATCGTCCGAACCTTCAAACAGATACTCTGTAACTACGACATCTTTACCATCAAGCCCGGTGGTATCAAGGACAAACGGTGTTCTTACTTCTGCACTTGCATAGCCGGATTTATCCTCTGATACTGTAAATACCTTATGACCAAGAGAATACGTTCCGTCCGGCTGCTTATATGCCTTACCTGTCTCAGGATCTTTTATAACACCCTTCATTGTATAGGTCTTTCCAGCTTCTAAGAAATGATAATCACTGATATCATCAACATCTACTTTTTCATTTGCCGGAATCACATTATCCTGCGTTTTAACACCTAATGCTCTTGTGCCGATCCAAGGCTCCGGTACATTAGTTACTGTACCAAGATCATATAATAAATATCCGTCTGTATAAGAAGCTTCCTCTGTCAGATCTACAGTAACAGAAGAAATCAGTCTGTATTCCTTGTTTACATCCGTTGCAAGTTCTTCGATCTCGTATATATCGTATGGTAATGCTCCGAGTGAATCATCGATCTTCTTTTCTCCATCGTCATTGCCGTAGAACCATGTGCCGGATATCGTCTTATTATCTTTATCCGCTGCATTGGTATTTTCAGAATGTTTGATTGCCGATGTGTCGATCATACCATTTTCATCGGTTACAACAACATGGCTTTCTCCGGTTGTCTTTGATGTGATTCTAAATGCAATACCGGAAAGTGGCTTATCTGTATCAAGTGCTACCTTCTTAAACTTGATATCTCCACGGAGATTAACCTCTTTCTTGATCAATGAATTTGTTCCAATGAATTTTGCTGTTGTGTAATCCCTATTGATCACTACAAAAATCAGCCCATCAGCATTCGATTTTTCTGTTCCATCTGTCGTTACAAATGCACCGGTTCTGGTATATCCAGCAGGAGCCTTTGTTTCTTCGATTGTAATTGCACCATAAGGGAAAATAGGCTTTCCAGACTTATTGTAGTAAAGCTCACTACTGCGTTCTTTTATAAGATAAGCTTCCTCTGCCATCTTAACAGCACCATTTTCATCTGTCTTGTATACCCAAGTTTTAGCTGGCTGCATCGTTTTTATCTTCTGATATACTGCATCCTTATTAATTGATCCAGATACATCAACATCATAGTATTTCACTGTAAACTCTGCTCCGGCAAGGGACGCTGCTCCTGATGCAGATCCTGATGTACTATCTTCTTTCTGGATCTGAATATTGATAGGGTCATTCTTCAAAGGTTCCGTTGATGTAACTGTCTGCTCCATGTTATCTGCTGTAAAATGCAGATAGTAAGCATTTGAATCAAGATCACAACCTGCAGAAGATTTTGTTTCTTTGATATACACCCAAGAGCCAATCGGCAAACCGACTAATTTATATGCACGTCCATTCTGTATGTCTGTGTCTGCAAGAGCATAATACTTATTCTTGTTATAGTCTGATACATAACCATTTCCGTCCTTGTCTGTTGTAAAAGTACAAATATAGTCACTGGTTGATTCTACTCCATTACCGGATGTGATATATGCCTTATATTCTGCTCCGTCTAAGCTGTAGTTACACAGCTTATTCATTGGTGTCTTATCAAACTGCTTTTTAAGCTTTAAGCCGGAACGGATATCGGACATCTTGAAATTAAGTGTCTTATTACTTGATGTTGCCTCTAAGTATACCGGAGCTGCTACAGAAAAACCTCTTTCCTGTGCTGTAGCTGCATCCTCAACTAAACAGTACCAGCCATATGGAAGATTAGTGAAGTAGGCTGCATTTGAGCCTGTACCAGCTACTACTCCTTTAATTTTTCCCGTAAGCGTATTAGCAATAATTCCAGTACCATTGTGAATGTAATCACCTACTAATGTTCCCTTACTTGGATCTGTACCATTTTTCTCTACCTTGTAGAGATTAAATTTTACACCATTTAATTCACTAGCGTTACCGGCATAAGACTTCGTTGCCATTGCTTTTGCAGTATCAATATCATCCGAGGTTGTTTCCTCGATATTCTTTTCAACCGACGCACCAACCGATATCGTGAAATCATGATACTCGGTATCCTGTAAGAATCCAGTTACTTCAACATTCTGTCCTGAAATCTTATTAATAGCTTCTGTGAATGATCCGGATGCATCATTGTAATAGTATGCTACTGTATTATCCGTACTTTCAAGCAAATGTGCGGATTCCTTATAGTAATAGGTTGTATCTTCATACAATCCGTGTTTATACCATCTGTAGTAATATGGAGATCCATATGTATTTTTATAAGATGCTTTCGCTTTTGCATTTACAAATACAACATTCTTTCCATTTGCATCCATATAGGCTGCTCCATCGTAAGACAGAACAATACGGTTTGATGGTGCAACTGTGATACCATCACTTCTTGTATGGCTGGATGCTGTTACAGTTGATGAATCATTTTTATCATCTGCATAGATGCCATACTTAATACCAGCCATGTTATAATAGTCCGTATCCTGTGCTGCTGTAGATGCAGATACCTTTGTCAGTTTGAAGCTTCCCCAGAATGGTGATCTCTTATCTGATGTTTTTATAACAACATTGGATACAGTAGAAGAATTTGAAAATATAAAATCATGTGAAACTGTATCCTGCTCAAAGCCGGTGACTGAAATATTCTTACCTGCAAGTTTTACAATCAATGCCTTGGTTGTTGCTGTTCCATCATCGTAATAATAGCTTGCTTTTCCTGTAGTATTGCCAGTCGTAGTTGCTGCTTCTTTGTATGAGAACTTTGTATCAGTCAGAATATCATCCCGATACCACCGAAATGTATACAGATCATGAGACTTCTTATATGATGCTTTTGCAGATGGACTTACAAAAATGATATTTTTACCATCTTCATCCATGTACGCTTTACCATTGTAAGACAGTACAATCTGTGTTGTTGCTGCAACAGTGATTCCATCACCTCTTGTATGTGAACTGGAAGTTGCCTTATTTCCGGCTGCATCGTAAATTTCATATCTGATACCTGCCATGTTGTAAACATTGTAGTTCCAGGATGTAGATCCGTCTGCAGCAATTTTGGATAATTCAAGTTTTGCTGATCCTTCATCCATTTCCCAGTTGATATCAAAAGCTACCGAATAATTATATAATTCTCCGGCATAGAAATTCTGAAATACAGAACTCGATGGCTCTATGAAATATGCAACAAAACCATCTTTACTGGCATTCGCATCGATGCTGCTTATTCCTGAATATCCAATCTTTGCAACGAACATAAAATATGTTCCACCGGATAATGTTACGCCTGCACCGGCAGCATGTTTCGTCCAAGTGCAAGTATTGATGCCCTTCTCTGCTTTTCCGGTTGTTGTATAACAGATTACATTCTTTGGAACAGTAATCGTATAACTATTGGCTAGAGATTCCACCTTATAGATATTGGATCTCTTATAGCTTTCACTTGCTGTAAGTCCGGTTAATTTATGACCGGTACCCTTATAAAAGGATTCATCTAATTTATAGATGTTGGCATTACTGCCTTTTGCTGACAGATTCTTACTTACTTCATAAGAATATAAGTATCTCTTTTCACCACTTGGTGCTATATTCTTCTTTGTAACAGTACCGGCAGACACGTTATTGACAGTCTTATTTGCAAGGCTGACCGTACCAATTTTAATCTCTGCATTATACTTGTTTGTTGGATCGTACTCATTCGTAACATCAAATGCTGCAGAAGGATTTCCGTTTGCGGTACCATGCCGGTAATAGTCCAGATTCCGGCGGATCTCATTCCAGGCTTTGCCATTCTTGTACCCATAGTATAGAGATTTCACTACATTGCCATTTCCGAGACTGGATAATGGGCTTCCGGAGCTTACTCCATATGTATGTAGTGTTACTGGATCTCCCTTTGTTCCCGGTTCATGATAATTTGCTGCGGCTTTGTCGTGATCTCCGCAATAAATGCTGTACAGATCCGTATAATTCTGATCCTGTAAGTACATCTTCGGACTCATAAAACTCGATGTAGTACGTCTTGCATAATAGCTTGATGATGCTGCACGAAGAATCGGAACCATCATCATTCTTGCAAATGCAACCGGTTCAATAATTGACTGCCTGCTTGGTTCTCCATCTGCCGGAGTAGCTATTTCTGTCTCAGTTGTTCCGGCAATCACTGTAAAACCGTCACTGGTTGTTGGTGCTGCATCGGTCGGAGTTGCGGTCTGCTGTTCTGTCGTAAGTTCCGGCTTTAAAACTACCGCTTTTTTCTTAGTTGCTTTAGCGGTTAAGGAAAAAGTATAAATCTGATCATCATAAGCTACGTTCTGATCAGAAGGTTCTTTCTCACTCTTGTACAGCTTCTCAGCCATCTGATAATAGTATGTACCTTCCGGAAGCTCCAGATAAGCCAGCTTCTTCTCATTGATCTTTTCCTGATCTGCATATACAACCGGCTCATTATCATTACTGTAAGCCTTACCATCACAGGATAATACAAATGCACCTACTTCATCTTTGCAGGATGCATCTTTGTATACCTCATATACAATACCTGTTACATCTTCTCCTTTCTTATCAGATTCCGGCAGTTTTGCTTCGATCTTGACATATCCTGTCTGATCAGCATCTCCCGGTGTTGCAATTTCAGCAGCCGATGATGAACCAAAGCTGCTTGGAATGACTGTCACTACCATAAGTGCAGCCATGATTGTGGATATGATTCTTTTCCACTGTCTTTTCATTTTGAACATCTTTCAGTCCTCCTTTGAAAATAATATTTTTATTTATAAAAAAAGGACGAGTGTCAAAGCACCATATCTGGAGGAATCTTTATCATTCCTCCGGAAGCTATGACCATCGTCCTTGTTATATTCAATTTTGTGCAATAAAAAACCTCCACATTTCTGTAGAGGTCTTATATCGTTCTATTGAACTGATTCTATCATATCACACCTGAAATCCCATTTCCAGGTTTTCTTGGTTTTCTTGGTTCTGGATCGTTATTTGATAAATCCATGAGCCTTTAATAATTCCATATAATCATTATTAGGAATATAAGTATAATTTGCAAAAGAGCCTATATAAACATACCCATATGTCTTATAAAATTCATCTGCAGATAACTTTTTATTTAAAACTGAACCAGTCCATGTATACGGTTTTTTAGCGGTAACTCGTATATATGCCTTACCATCATCATCAACCAATTCACCACTTTTATTTGGAATATAGGCTTCTACCATTGATGTATTCTCTGTAGCCCCACACACTACATGCTCTGTCATGGTATCTCCACATACAGTACATTTATATGTTTGATCCCACTCTGACCATTCTTTTTCTACTACTTCTTCTACATCTGCATAGACTGCATCGTGATGAATTGTATCTACAATTACATCCTCGAGACTACAATTACCGTGATTAGTTTCATCAGAATGAACACCCCAATCCTCATATGTCAGGAACTGTTTCTTGCACATTCTGCATATAACCCGCTCCCCATATACCGGCTCATCGTAAGCATCTCGGATCTTCTTGTTGACTGTCTTGGTAACTGCAGCATGTCCTTTATAATTAGTCTTAACCGGTGATAAACTACTGTTCATAACCAACTTCCACTTACATACATGAGACTGCTGATCCTGATTACCATTCGTACCAGAATTCTGTTCTCCATCATTACCGGATCCATCACTGTTACCGGAACCATTTTCAGTTACCTTTGTACATTTTCCCGATGCGTCAACCGTATACTTTACTCCATTGACTGTAACTGTTCCATTCTTCTTGATATTGCCGTTATTTGTAACGTAATAGGTTTGCTTATTGCTACCAGATCCAACCTTATAAGCTCCTTTTGTGGTAACTGGTTCGTTTGTGTCCGATCTAACAATTTTGTTGCCGGATTTTTTTAATGTCACTCTCTTTCCATCTTTATTAAATACATTTATATATCCACCTACTGTAACAGTCGTTTTGATCTGCACTTTTCCATTCTTTACAAATACAGATCCATTCCAACCATTTTTCATAAGCTTATCAGATACCTCACCTGCAGAAGTGATCTTACATGTCCCCTTTGCTGTTTCCTTATAAAGAACCGAGCCTTTTGTTCCTACATAGTATCCCCTTGGATTCGTTATACTGGACAATTTAGCACCCGAAACACGTTTCCAACCTGTTTTACGCACGATCTTATCTTCTGACACATAAAATGCTTTCTTTCCGATGGTAATAATCTTTCCATTATACTTTTCTAGGGACTGTTTCTTAAACTGACCATTACTCCACTTCTGATAATTTCCACCGGTAATTTTAAGAGATACTACACCATTACTATTTACATAGTACGCATACTTACCGGCTATCTTTTTCCATCCAGTTTTTTTCTCAATGTTCCCATTTTTATTCACATAAAAAGCTTTACCTTTGATGGTCTTTGTACTATTCTTCTTCACTGGCTGCTTCTTAAACTGACCATTACTCCATTTGTAATATTTCCCACCAGTAATCTTTACAGTAACATTCCCTTTCGATCCAACATAGTAAGTGTATTTTCCGGCAACTTTCTTCCAGCCAGTCTTTTTATCCATTTTTCCGGATGCATTCACATAATAATATTTTCCATCAACTTTCTTGATCGTGTTGGTTGTTGCATATATTTCTGCATCCGTTGCTGCGGATACTGTCATACCGGAAAACATAGACAGGATCATACATGCAGCTATTAATAAAACAACTAATCTTTTACCCTTATTCTTCATCATAGTAAACACCCCTTTTTCTTACCTACTCTATCTACTTCTATGCTTCGGTTTCATTTTTTGTGTCAGCTCCGGCTTAGCGAATCTTCCTGGCGTTCCATCATACTCAAATTGCTTTGACAGGGAATGTACCTTGGATACATCCGCTTGATGAATCTCCCGGAAGCACTTTGTCAGATATGGATGCTCTTTTTTCAGCTTCTTTAACATATTCAAAACCATTATGTTGCTCATAGGACTTTTACTCATATAAACACTGCCTTCTATATGTTTCCAGCCTTCTTTTTCCATAAATTTGCGAATATCTAAGTATGCCTTGATATAATTACTCTTTCCAAGTATTGCCTTTGCGACTTTGGTATCTAAATCAAAAGAAATTTGTTTTTTTGTTATTCGCCTACTATCTTTTTCTGTTCGTGTTTCCACCATTTTTTTGTTTCCTCAATACAATCTTCTACTTCACCATCTACATCAAATGTCCATTCATCCATATAATCTATATAATGCGGATCTGCATCTGTAATATCCGGTACAGCCATACCAATAACACACATAGCATCTTCTCCATCCTTGACAAAGAATCCATGTTCTGGCTCTGCTATATCATACTTTTTTGCGTGTTCCCGCATCGGCTGCAACAGTTCTTCTTCTGTCTTTCCTGCCTGTTTCAATTTTTCCTGATTGAACACAAATTTTAAAGTTACCATTATTTACTCTCCTTTCCGGCTTTTTTATTTTCCTGATCCATATATTTCTGAATAGCTTCTGCTACCGCAGCATTTAAAGACTTTTTATGCTCTATTGCATATACCGCTATCTGACGATGCAATTCTGGTGGTATTCGGACATTAAATGTACCTTTATACGGCTGTTCAGGAACAATTCCCTGTTTCTCACAGTCCTTGATATATGAGACAACCTTATCTCTAAAGGCTTCTTCCAGTTCTGCCAAGGTATCTCCTTCATATTCAATATCCTTTTTTATACCAATCACTTTTCCGATTAAGCATTCCTTTTTCTTGCTATATTCTACAGTTCCATTATACATATCACATACCAACAAATCACTCATTAGACGATCCTCCCTTCTAATCTATTTATAGTATACCATATCCGTTACATAAACGCAACTATTTTTAGTTGCGTTTATGATTTTTCGGAACTTTTTTGGAACTATTTGGGATTTTTCGGTACAATTCGGAACTTTTTGAAATCGTTCGGAAAATTTTGATACCATTCGGAACTTTTCGGCATCTGTATATTGTAAATAAAAAAACTCCACATTTCTGCAGAGGTCTTATATTGTTCTATTAAACTGATTTTATCATATCACACCTGAAATCCCATTTCTAGGTTTTCTTGGTTTTCTTGGTTCTGAGTGCTTATATGTAATCCTAATTTATTATATAGTTTCTACAGACATCTTTTTATGCCTTCTTTTCAATGAGCAGCTATTATAGAAAGTTTCTATCCCCTCATACTTCTATAATAGCTGTTTTTTTGCTGTTAAGAAAAAACTATCGGGATTGTATTTTTCGATCTGCTTCTTTCTTAACTGCTGGACTATCAATCTTTGGTTTTTCGGTCAAATCTACGTCAACCGTCTTATCGTTTTCCAGATCCAACAGTGCATTCAATTCCGCCTGACGAATCAGCTTATCATGCAATTCCTTTTCATACATAAACGGCTTCGCATATTCAGTCTTTGATGTTTCCAGATCCTTTTTATATGTTTCGATTTTTTCCTCTAAAACCGGAACCTTATCCGGAAGTGCATTGAATATATTTTCAAGACGAACCATGTTACCAACGGCTGAACCGGACAATTCTCCACAATAAGTTGACTGTCCCTTTAGGATTATATTTTCTTCAAATCCATTCTTCTCTACATATACGTCAAAGTCCCGGAACTTTCCTACCATCTGATTCTCACCGATTTTTACTTTACTTGCAGCAACAAGGAACTGCTTGCCTGCATCGGCACGTTCCGTAAAAGTAAATCCATTGATCTCAATAGAAAAAGCATCCGATTCGATCAGATGCTTGCTTCGGGTATCCAAATCTTTCTTCACAGCAGAAAGCTTTTCCTGCGCTTGTGCGATCAGTTTTGGATACCGAATCATAAAATTATCCTGTAAGGTATATTTCTGATTATCATACGATGCCTTTAACAGCTTTAACCGGGAAACATCATTGTCAAGTTCCATTTTCTCCTTAATTAACGGATTTCCCGTTGCAACTGCCTTGATTTCTGCATAGGAAAGCGTTGCTTCGTCAATATCATCACAGGATCGGCTGACTGTTTTGTTCGTCATAACCTGACTGATGAAACGTTGCTTATTCTCTACAAGCGACCAACTGTATGCATCAAATGTACCCTTTGTTACATAACGATAGATTGCTACCTCTTTATTCTCATTTCCCTGTCGGATTCCTCGTCCCTCTCGCTGCTCTATAGAAGATGGCTTCCAAGGACAATCCACATGATGCATCGCAATAAGATGTTTCTGCACATTTACGCCGGTACCACATTTATCTGTTGATCCGATCAGTATCTTTTTCTTACCGGTTCGCATTTCCTTGAACAGTGTATCCCTTTGTGCATCCGTTTTTGCATCATGAATAAATGCAATCTCTGCTTCCGGAATACCATAATCGATTAATTTCTCTTTTAAATAATCATACACGGTAAAATCTTTACCGGGACCAGGCGTACCAATATCCGAAAAGATCAACTGACAACCTATTTTTCCATCTGCATTCCCTCGTTTATATTCCTCCCAGACATTTTCAGCTACCTTATTCAACTTTCCATCCGGGTTATTTGGTGCTTGTGGCATCAACAGTCTTGCATCCGTTCCAAGCAATCTTGCTTCATGGGTGATCTTTAGGAAATTATCAATGGAAGGGTCTACACTTCCATTTCGAATTGTTTCTGCACGTTCTACAAATTTCTCCATAACATCCTGTACAAAATCATCCGGCTGGCTTTCAACGATAATGGGTTTGCCACCACGGATAGCCGGCACATCAAGATCTAACATATCTGCAGTTTGTACATCGGCTACTTCCCGGAATGTAGTCATAAGTTCCGGCAAATTTGTAAACTTATTGAATCTGCTCTTAAAACGGAAACCACTTCCCTCTACTGTAAGTTCCAAAGCCGTTGTAACTTCACCAAAGTTCGTTGCCCATTCATCAAAATGCCGAATACCACGTTCTTCCAGTGCTCGTTTCTGCAAGAAGTTCTGCATAACATACATCTCACACATGGTATTAGATATTGGAGTACCGGTTGCAAATACGATTCCACGGTTATTATTAATTTCTTCAACATACCGACATTTTAAAAGCATATCCATGGCTTTCTGAGATCCGGAACTACTGATACCTGATACATTGTTTATTTTGGAAAATACCGCAAGGTTCTTAAAATTATGCGCTTCATCAACCATGATCGAATCAATTCCAAGTTCCTCGAATGTGATCAGATCATCCTTTCTGGTTGTATCTGTCAGTTTATCCATCTGTAACTGCAACTGCTTCTTCATCAATTCCATTTGTTTGATTGTCCAGCGTTCGCTCCGCTCCTCATGCATAGATTCCACTGCCGCTGTAATTTCATCAATCTGCGCCTTTAGCATTCGTTTCCTACGCTCTGGAGATAATGGAATTTTCTCAAACTGTGAATGACTCATAATGATGCAGTCATATTCACCTGTAGCAATTCTTGAAATAAACTGTTTTCTCCGGCTCTTTTCAAAGTCATGTTCTGTCGCTACAAGAATATTTGCAGCAGGATACAATTTCATAAACTCACTTGCCGTCTGTCCGATCAATGCCTTAGGTACGACCATTACAGTCTTGTTAGCAAGTCCAAGACGCTTCTGCTCCATACAGGCTGCCATCATTTCATAACTCTTTCCAGCTCCGACACAATGTGCAAGCAATGTATTTCCACCAAGCAAGATTCTGGCAACTGCATTTTTCTGATGTGGGCGCAGCTTGATCTCGGTACTCATGCCAGGAAATTCTAAATGACTACCGTCATACTCTCTCAGCCTTATATTATTGAACGTCTCGTTATAATAGTCTACATAACGGTTTCTTCGATCTGGATCAGAAAACAGCCACTCCTTGAACTTCTCCTTGATCAGGTTCTGTTTTTCCCTTGCAAGCATGGTTTCTTTTTTATTGATCTCATAATGATATTTTCCACCCTCATCATCAATGCGATCTCTGACCGTAACAGTCTTTAAGTTTAAGGTATTTTCTATAATAGTATATGCATCCATACGACTTGTACCATAGGATTTTGTTGCAGTCACGGTATATTTACCATTGCTTTTATTATCTATGTGCCACTCTGAAGTCATACGATTATATAAAATCCGTATTTTGCTATTTCCCAAGGTTCCATTCCTGTAATACCTCGGTGTATCAAGCAGATCATACATAAACGCTTCATAATCTTCCGGATCAATCCATGTAGTACCAAGTTTTACATCAATATCCGCTGCTTCAATCCGTTCCGGCTGTACCTTTATAAGTGCAGCAACATTTCCGGCATATGCCGGATCTGTATTTTCAGCAGCCTGAGCAACCCGAAGTTTCTCCCGGACATTACCGGATAAATACTCATCAGATGTTTCCCATCCTGTTTCCGGATTGTTTATATCTGCTTTTATTGGATTCTTATAGATCACACCGGATAATTCCTGAAACAATATTGTCCTTTTTGTATCATAATCTTCTCCATCCGGCTGATAAAGAGAAAGCATATATGGAATATTTACTCCACCATATTCATTTACAGACAGATTTAAAGCTTCTATGGCTGTATCTACATGTGTGATAACTTCTTTTGCCTTGATTGTTCTGGACGAAAAAATCCTTGCTTTGGTCACAACACCATCTTCGTCAATTTCTTCCAGGCTACATAAAAGAGGATAATCACCATCATTACCAAAAGCAGTTTTCGTTGATCTTCCGGTAATATAACCATGCTTTGCAACATATTTATCATATATATCATTTAAATGTTCCTGCATATTGGTAAGTTCTTCTTCAGAACAACCATTCATCTGTGCATCGATCATCTCCCTCACGGCTTCTCTGATAGCAATTAAGGAAGAAATGCGATCTTTTATTTTTTCCGATAAATCCTGCTTAATCATTACGGAATTTTCCCGGTAATATACTTCTCCAGAAAAAAACGTATATGTATAATTTCTTACGGTTGGATCTGCCGGTATTACTTCCGTTTCATTTTTGTCTATTTTCTCTGCTATGTCACGATCTTTTATTGTTGCATGGATTTTCTCTACTGCAGCAATAAGTTCTGTATGAAGATCAAACATAGGATTATGATTCACACATATAGTTGTTTTACTGTCCGGTCCGTACATTCCTGAATCATACTCCATCTCTCCGAGAATCATATCCGGATGTTCTACGAAGTATGCATTTACAGGTATTCCATTATCCAGATAAGAAAGACCTGTCCAGTCAGGATCAATATCAATTATTCGCTCTCGTTTCTGAAAAAATAAAATATCTGCTGTTACGGATGTTCCTGCCGAGCCTGCAAATGCTGTATTTGGAAGTCTGACCGCCCCAACTAAATCTGCCCGCTGTGCCAAATATCTACGAACGCTGGAATCTGCCTTATCAAGCGTTCCTTTGGTTGTGATCACAGCTACCACTCCGCCCGGTCGTACCTGATCTAAGGATTTTGCTATAAAATAGTCATGTACACGGAAATTATATTTATTATATTTCGGATCATGCAGTTTATAGTCACCAAATGGCACATTTCCAATGACAACATCAAAGAAATTATCGGAAAAATTTGTCTTTTCAAAGCCGGTAATGGAAATATCTGCTTTCTGGTATAACTGCTTTGCAATTCTGCCGGTAATATCATCCAGCTCTACTCCATATAACTTACTATCTGCTAACTGCTCTGGGAGCACACCGAAAAAGTTACCAATTCCCATCGATGGCTCTAATATATTACCACCTTTAAATCCAAAGGACATAAGCGCATGATACATAGCATCTATAATGCTAGGAGATGTATAAAAGGCATTTGTTACTGTTCCTCTGGCAGCTTCATATTCTTCCTCTGTTAATAGTTTCTTTAATTCCTCATATTCCTTTTTCCAGGTATCATTATTGGGATCAAATGCTTGTGGTATACCCCCCCATCCGACATAACCGGATAGCACAGCCTGTTCGTCCGGTGTTGCAAGACGCTGTTCTGCTTCCAGTTTTTTAAGAAGCCTGATTGCAGAAACATTATCCTTGAATCTTGTTTTCGCCCCTCCCACACGATCAGTCTGACTGGATATGTGATAATTATATGGTACATCTGCTACATTCTGATCAGCAGCTTCTGGTGTGACCTCATCAGATTGATCACCAATTTCATCCAGAATTTCTTCTGCTGTTACATCTTCAAAATCATTATACTCTGCCGGCATTTCAAAACCATACTCAGCTATCATTGCAAGACGTTCTTCTTCATCAGTAAGTAGACTGTTCTCATTATAACTCAGACTGTTATAGCTATCTGGCTCATCTGGTATTGCAAAATCATCAAAATCTTCTTCTGATATATATTCCTCAGGTTCTTCTATATCTTCATCGATCTCAAAATCGGATTCTTGTAGATAATTTGCAGTCATAATCAATGCTGCTATTTCCGCTTCTATCTGATTCCAGCTTAAAGATGCAGAATTATCTCCTTCTGCATCTCTCCATTCTACCTTAAATTGATTGCTAAACGTATCAAATCCGGTGAATCCATACTCACCCGATTCAATCAATCCAGAACAGCCACATAATCCATATTCCTCTTTAATAGCTGCTACAATTTCTTTCTGTGACGATAGATTCTGATAAATACTAATAATTCTACTCTTACCACCAATAGTTAATGGTCCTTTTTGCAAGGCTTCTACCAGAATATCATGTGGAACTTCCTGCATAACATGGACTGTTTTCGTGGCATAAAAAAGAGGAGCATCGGTTTTATTCCGATCTACTCCTCTTTCTTCTGTTTCTTCTATATTGTTTTCGTTAGCTTCTTCTATCGAACCTGATTCACTATCTGATTGATCACTACTTCCTCCGCTACCATTCGTGCCTGTGTCCGAAGCTGCCATGTCTCCATGAAGTCGCCCGGATGATCGATTGGATGCTTCTTGATATAATCCGTCTCCAACTGATCCAGAAGTTCGTTCGCTTCCCTGTCCACTTCCCGCATAATCTTCCCAAGCTGGGTAAACTCCACGTACAGGTCGTACTGCCACGGATCGTTCTCCTTCAGATATCTCGCTGCCATCCGTCCGTATTTCCCTAACGTCTGCAACATCTCCTGTTCCGACGGTTCGTGAATGTCCGGATAATACAGTTCGTCCTCTCCCAATGTGTAATGAATCCCGGTTCTCGGATCGGTGTATTCTTTCGCTAATTCTTCCATAATCAATTCCCTCTCTTTCCATTCTCTCTATGTTATAATTGACTGCCCGCAATATTGGTCTGGATACGTCTACGACACATTTAAAAATAGCAGAAAGTGCATTCCCCGGCACACGATGGATTCCGCTCAGATCACTATCTGTTTGAATTCCACAGCGTGATTCAAGCAAATAGGTAATGCTACTTTTTACAAATTCCTCACAGCCAGACAACCGCTCCATCATTTTCATATATTCAGGATGCTTCATAACTTCATCCGCTTTTTTCTGTAAAAATTCAGATAATAGCTGATCCTCCGGCTCTCCGGAATCCTGTACATACCCATGCTGATCGAGATACGCTATATATGCAGCCTTTTTCCCCGATAAATCCCAGGTCAGATTGATATCTGCTCCTTCTGTATCTGATATATCAAATACATATTTATTTCTTGTTAAATCAGATACACCAATATAAATGCCATGCGTTCCTCTCTTTACATACCGGTTAACCTTTTTCCACGATTGAAAATCTGCTACCAGAGTTGCATCCGGTTTTTGATTATAAAGAAATACTATGTTCTTTGCGGAATACCGATAACATCTGCCTGCAAGTTCCAATAACTCTTTCCACTTCGTGACAGCCAGTTTATCTTTTAACAGATCCCGTAAAATCTCTGCTGCTCTTTCTTCATCCTGCATATCTTTCCTCCTTATTGTAACATACTTTTTCTGGTTTACATAATGCTTTCTTGTTTTTCAATAAAAATATTTTTTACACTGCTTGACCGAATATTAATCTTTTTCGATAGTGCAGCTAACTGTTCTGCGCTTTTTGCAAGTTGGTCAAATTCTACATCTTTATCTTCCTGATTCAAGTGGCTAATTCCATAGCAGACTACATGATCACGCAATTCTTTTGTCTGCTGCAGCATGATCTGTAAGTCCAGTTGATTTTTTTCCAGTGCTTCCATAACCAATTTACTGTTGATCATAAATATCACCTCCCAGCATCATTTCATCATAAGTTGGATTATAATAATCTTCTGGTGGCTCCATTTTTACTTTTGCTGTGCTTTTCTTTTTTCCGCTTTTTGATGGTGCTGCCATAACCGGCGGTTGTGCTGCAGATACCTTCTGGTGTTCTTTTTCTTCTTTCGTAAGGATAATTTCTACGATGGACTTCATCTGATCTGCCGGTAAATGACTGTCAATCAATTGCTTAATAATACTTTCATCCAGTTCTGCTTTTACGCACACTGTAATGATTTTTAGCTGGCTGGATGTAAGTTTTACGGAAAGTATATATTCCGCCAGATCGAAATTTGATGGAAGTGGCTGCTTTTCAAATGATTTTGGAACAAAAACCGGCTCTTGTTCTTTCTCTTTTTTTCTAAAACGAGATAGAAAACCTTTATTTTTCTCCTGTGCCTGTGACACTGTAATTTCTCCGGATGCGATCATTTCCTGTCGTATCTTTTCTCGCATTTCCTCCTCTTTTCGCTTTTCAATCTCAAGTTCAATGATCTTTTCCTCATATTTCTTTTTTGCTAATGCTTCCACCTGCGCATCATATGCTTTCTGCTGTTCCTGTTTTTTTAGATCTGCTGATGTTTTATCCGCTGATATGGATATCTGCCTGTTTAACTCATCAATTTCCTCTGCCTGCTGCATATTCATCTTTTTCAGATTAGCATTTTCTTCCTGAAGCGCTGCTATCTTATCCTTATCCTGCTGCATCGATGCTGTTACATGCTCCTTGAAATATGTCATATCTTCCTGACACGACCTTAAAGCATCCCGAACGACATCTAATGCATTCTCATAAACTGCATCCGGTTTGTTTTGATACATTGTCAGCATCTCCGGAATATTCAGCTCCGGAGGAAGCAGATCTGCCAGGTGCTCCCCCTCTAACCCCGCAAATTGTGCAAACTTTATAATTTCCATTTGCTTAAACGTATGCGCTGCATCTGCAAATAAATTGATCTGCTCCTGTGTCAGATTCAGATAATATGCACCTATTATCTGTTGCTTGATTTGATCCCATGTAAGTCCATCCGGGTGCTCAGATTCTTCGAATACTTTCTGTCTTGATTCCAAATACTCTTTAAATGGCATTTCGTTTTGTTCCATGTGCTCCTCCTTTAATACATAAAATAAAAAAAAGAAGATATATACATAATTTTGTACATATCTTCCTTCCCGGTCGGGTAACCGAAACGATATTTTATAGTCACAGATCTGTTCTGTGCTTTTTTACAAGTATACTATATCATGCTTCTAACCACATTTCCATGACTTCTTGGTTTTTCTGGTTCTGGGATTTTGATAATTTATAGATTAGAGCTACATTTTAGACATATTGGCGCACTCTCACGACATTATACCGGTATATTCCGGCGCTAATTCTTCCACTAGGTATTCACACTCGTTCATTAACTTCAAAACATCTTAACCCCATCGGAAAAAGCTTTACGGTTGCCAGAAACACATCGGATATTTTTTCTTAATTGCTGCTTGCCTATATAACATTGTTGCTTTTTCCTCCCCCCCCCTGATGAACAAAGAAAGAAAAATTAGGCAAAAATGGGCATAATTCTCCATTCTTCATTCATCAGGTATATTTCTTCTGGCAAAGCCAACGGTCGAGGTCTGGCGTAAGACACCGTGTGCAGTATGTATGAATCACTTTGAAATATCCCCCTTCTCTGCTATTTAATCAGTTAAGAAAAAATAGTAAAGCATCCAGGACGGGCACTAGATGCAGCTTGTACAAAATATCCATCTGCAGATACATATTCTGTATGTAAAGTGGCTGCAATCCGTTCTCTATATAGTTGTCCCCTAGACGCTTTAACCGGGATTCCTCCGATGCCAATGGTCATACCGGTTCATGCCGCCCACAGGTCATTCGAAAAGGTTCTTTTAACGTGATACGGAACTCCCGCCCGGTTTACCCTCCGGCTCCTTTCAACACGTATTTCTTTGTCGGGTTTATCATTATTTATTTGTGTTTGAAACGTGGAGATCTGCAGGCTCTTAGCTCTAAATAATACTTTGCATATCTCCCATCGAGTTCACAGACATAGCTGCTTCTCTTTGTTTCCGGATTTACAGACAGTTTAAAATGAATGCAAGTATTACATCGTTTTCTTGCTGTCTTTCTCTTTTTCTTACTATCCATACAACCACTCCTTCTATCCTGGATTCATGATGAAATAGAAATATTTCTTGCATTTCTCCATTAAATAGTGTAAGTTTGTTGTATACAAACAGGGTGTATGTGTTATGTCCTTATACCGTATGCATTGTATACAATGTATGTGTTGTATACGATTCATACGTCATATATGTCGTATGTTGCTATATGTGCTTTATGTTCTATCTTGAGTATGTATTTGTATGAGCATGTATATCTTGTCCAAACAGGATATGTTGTCCTGTAATTAATTTGCTTCAGCTTTTCGATATCGTCGCCAAACATTTATCGAAATGCTATCACAAAAGTGGGTTGTCTATGATAATGATAACTCACTTTTTGTTTTTCTATTTATTTTCACATCAAGCAGAATAACTCACATTAATTATATATCAAATGTTATTTGTTGATTTGGCGGATCAAAGTTCATCCAAATTACTTCTTCTTTTTTTGTTCCGGATTGAGTATAAGCCGTGCGAGACATCCTATTCCAGGATCTTAATTCTCTATTATATAACTCTGTATCATATCCACTTATAATCACTTGTCCTGAATGTCTTTTTAATATACACAATAGTTCCTCATGATCAGACTTATCCATTTCATACCGATACTGCTTACAATGTCTCGTTTCTAACATATACGGTGGATCACAATAAATTAGTACGTCCTTATAATTAAACTTTTTGATTAAATCTATAGCTGATCGATTTTCAATCTGTACTCCTCTCAATCTTTCTGCTGCAACCAAAATTTTATCTGGCAGTTTACACCAATCCAATGCTGCATATGCACGTTCTCTACCATGAATATCATTTTTCCATCCAACTCTTTTTCCTGTCGTTCTAAATCCATATCCCATAGATAATCGAATATAAAAATTTAATGCTTTCTCATACTTATCACTTGGCTTGTACTGATATGCAGCTTCATAAATATCTCTTGCATAAGGTGTCATATAAATATATCCGGCCAGTTTTTCTGGGTCCTCCCGAATGCATTCAAATAAATTAACAACATCACCATCCAGATCATTAATCGTTTCTATATCCGAGCGTCGTTTATTAAACAAAACTGCACCGCTTCCAAAAAAAGGTTCAAGATAACTATGATGTTCTGGAAAATAATTTATAATCCATGATGCTAAATTCCATTTACTTCCTGGATATTTTAATACTGCATTCATAAATTTTCCTTTCATAAATCTACATCTTTTTAAACATATCTTTTTCTATGATTTATATGCTATATCCGTTCCATAGAGTTGGAACTGGTATTTTCGACTTTTGCTTCAAAATTAAAAGCATCATTATTACTCCAACCAGCTCGTAACCTACTACGAATTGTGCTTTCTTTATGCGGTAATCCTAGCTTTCTTGCAGCCTCTGCTATGGAATTATAGAGAATTCCATTTACTACCACCGGCTTGCCCTGCTTTGCTATTTTCTTCGGACTGTTTAATGCTTTATTTAAACTATAATTACGCTTCAAACGATTTCTAACTAGCCCCGCATCTTTCCCATGATCAATACAAACCTGAGAAAGTGATTTTACTATTCCACCATCCATGTAATATGTACAATTAAATAATTGTTTCTGACAGGCAGCTTCCATACTCATTCCACGTCTTAATCGAGCAGTAAGTGTTTTTTCATTAATTCCCGTGTACGCTGCTAAAGCTTTTATTGATGAAAATGTCTTATCATCGTAATGATATACATTATTATGTCTCGGCATTCTACCCTTCCTTTCTCTACATAACACCTACTTCACTAAGGATAAATCAATTTCCTGTACTATCGTGTTTTCTGGCACATAAAGCCTGTATCCTTTTAACATGCCCAAACCATCTTCAAGCACTTCTACATAAGCTTGTTCCCCACTTTTCAATGTTTCATACACAGTAGTCTCATCCATTTCAAATTTATAATATGTCTTTCCACCGTCCGCAGTCTTTCGATAGCAACAATAGTAATCTACTTCCTCGATACTGCCATGATACATCGAAAAACTACCCTTGATTTTATCCCCTGTTCCAATAGAATAAAGCTCAATCGTCTCTTTTACATGTATTTCCTTAGATAACTTAATACCTATAATGAATGCGCCTACAATTTCTATTATTATGAATAAAATGATACATATCGTGATAACCAGCAAAATACAGTCCACTAATTTAGGGAAAATATCCAACTTGTTCTTTTCATCCTGCTCATGAAACTTATCCTTATCCATTATTCATCTGTCCCCTTTTCAAATTTTTTATAGTATATATAATCGTATGAATACAGATTTTTATATGTATACACAATCTTATCCAAATGGGTATGATCATCTGCATACATTGTAAAATAAGACACTGTTTTTATTTCACCGGAATCGTCTATATATTTTATTTCTTTTCGAAAAAGACTTTCTTCCTCACTACATACATCATAAGTTTCCCTGCCAGTTTCCTGACATTTTTGCTGAAATATAACGATTTTAACAAATGATACTACTGCAAGTCCTATAAAAAAAATTATAATAATTGATAATATATTTAATGGATCAGTAGATTCTTCCAACTGTTTGCATTTTATATTCAAAACCAATAAAACACCTGCAATTATTAAACATATCAATCCTACAATAAAAAGTTCCTCTACATTGTACATCATGTCTACCTTCCCTCCTTCATCAGCATGTATCACTTATTTAAGTATAGATAACAGTTTTCTGAATACAAAAATAACCATTGTCTCCTCACAACCTCTACATGCGAATTACTACTTTCAATTTCTTTCGTATAATGCATTTTCCCGGTTGCATTATCATCAACTATATATTCCACCGTTTTACTATCAGCATCATATGATTTTACCGCGTAGGACTCCCGGCTCACTTCTTTACTAAAAAGCAAAAAAAACATTAAGCATACAAGCAATATACCAGCAAGAATTCCTATTTTCCCCAAACCTGATAAACTTGCCTGTAACTCAATAAAAAATCCCGTTATTCCATGTATCTCTATCATAAGAATAGATAATAATAAAAAAACACATGCAAAAATCAATGTAGCTACAACTAAACCGTCAATATTCATTTTATATACCCTCCTATCTCGTTTTGCCGGTCGTTGATCGTTTCATTGTCAGATCACGGCTATCATCATAAATTTTTGATTTTCCTTTCATAACTGAAACAATTATATTAGCTAATTCCTGTGGTTTCCGATTCATTCGGATACGATTCTTTAACCATGTTCCTTTGGTATGATTAATTCCATTTAACAGCTTAATCCCTTTAGCTGGCGGCTCCCAGGCATCCAAATTTTTGGTATAATCATCAAGCAGATAATCATTGCTACGAATACCTCCCTGAATTGCCAGCTTTTTATCACTTCCACATGGAGTAAATATTCTATGTTTCCGATCAACCTCCGGAAGAAAATGATCAAGCCAGGCATTCTTTTCCTGTAGTGCATAGGCACTATCTGATAAGTAAGCGGATAAGATAAATACCTCAATCTCCGGATTATGCATGATAATTGATCGAACCGCATTCACAACATTATGCTGCGGCATTAAATATAAAAAATATCCTTTTTCATATAAGGTTTCTAATGTATCAACAGGAGTGAACACTGCCAGTGTTCCATCCATATCAACAAATAAACGCTGCTTTTCCATTCTTCTCCTTTATCTGACCTTTCCCTTTGATTTTGGGCGACTAAACTTTGGCTTCGGTAAGTTCTGTTCAGCAACTCTCTTTCTTAACTGCTTTTCCGCACAATCTCTTACAACAGTGCTTGGATCATGAATTAATTTCATCAATCCATAATTCTGCATAGCTACCTCCATTCGTACTGCAGCTACAGGATCATTGATCAATTGATCCAAGCCATATCCCTGCCTTGCTACCACTATCCGAACGAACATCTCCGGATCATGGACAAGCTGATCCAAGCCATATCCTCTGTCCGCTACCTCCGCCCGAACCGTATAATCCGGATCATTGACAAGTTGCTTTAACCCATACCCTTGTTTGGCTACCTCCATCCTTATATAGGAGCTAGGATCATGCATCAATATATCTAGCCGATATCCTTGCTTTACTACTGCATCTCGAACATACACATTAGGATCATGGACAAGCACATCTAAACCATAACCTTGTTTCGCTACTGCTTTTCGTACAGATTCATCTGGATCACGAATTAATATATCCAGCCGATAACCTTGCTTTGCCACTGCTTCCCTTACCATCCATTCTGAATCATTGATAAGCCGATCCAAGCCATATCCCTGTTCCGCCACTTTTGCCCGAACTATCCATTCTGAATCATTGATAAGCTGATCCAAGCCATACCCCTGCTTTGCTACCTCCATCCGGACAGGTTGACTCGGATCATTTACCAATATATCCAAGCCGCAGTTAAGCCTTGCTGCAACTCTCCGTACTGTCCAATCAGGATCGTAAACTAACATGTCAAATTTTTCCTTTTGTGCTTCTATCTGCTGATCAATCATTTTATATGCATTTTCTTTCTCCCGATCATCTATATTAGCTGCATTTTTATACGCTTCTTTTAAAGTATCTCCATCAATTATCGTCATATGGCATCCCTCCATTTTTCGTTATTTTACTGACTTAATGCGTCCACATAAATAGTCTGCATAATTATAAGCTTCCCGAAAGTTGCCATTCTGTACTGTACAAACAAATGGTCCAACATAGATTACTTTACACAAACCAGACCATCCACTTTTTACCGAATGTGCTCTCACTCTCTCTCCTTTATAAAAAAAATTACGCATATCTTTTAATGAACATTCAACTATTTCTGTCATAAATATTTCTCTTCTCGTATTACAACACGCTTATCTGATTATCACACGGCACATACTGAGTACACTTTAATTGAATAATCTATCATTTTATATGCCCAGCATTCATCATCACCCCTGGATTGTCGAATATATTTCCGACAACTTCTACATTGCACAAACTCTCAATATCCAGACTTTTCTTAAAGTTATTAATAGTAACAAATTGATTTCCATAAACACCATCACCATCACAATCCAAATAAAAACCAAGAAGTGTACGAGGGTATAAGTTTTCTTTATATTTTCCAAACTTAATTGGAAGAATCACTCCTGTAAGGTATGCGATAATATCATTTTCCCATATCAGATTACCATTCTTATCCGGTATGCCTGTACATCGACAAATTGTTGTCGGATCTACTTCATAAGCTTTTACATTAAAATCAATAACACTCTCTTGTCCCCAAAAAGACTGCAAGAAAGACTGTTTTATTTCCGAAATATATGATTTTCCGTGATACTCAAAATAATTTCCTCGTACCCATATACCATTATTTTTCCATTTTGCCTTGAATAAATAGCTATCTTTTTTTTCTATCTTTCCATGCGCAAAGCGTTTATCTTTTACCTTTGCAACAATACGCTCAAATACTGCACTAATATATAATTCAGGGGACTTTCTATGCATAACTTCTTTTGCATATTCATTTTCCTTATTTGATTCTATAATAGACTTGATATAAATTGGATTTTCCAACTTATCTCCATCAAAAAAATTTCCATCTAACAAATGCAAAAAATCTTCAACCAGAGCTATAAACCATTCTGCATCTTGTGTATCGTGCCTTATATCGTTATATAAACAATTTGTTATTTGTTGTCTCGTTATATTTTCCATATATACCCCTCTATTTAATCTCTTATATTGTTATCACACGGCACAGACCGAGTACACTTTAGAAATTGTAAACACTCTGATTCAAAGCAAGACACATGCTCTGGTTTTATACAATACCCATGTTCAACATAACAACTACAGTAACTTTCCGGACAGGCTTCACACCTGCTATAATCTTTTACTTGCATAATAATTGATTCTTTTCCTTAACCCATTTCTTAATAATCTCAAGTTCTTCACCCATATTCGGCTCTTTTTCTGGCTTCCAGTCCGCTCTCATGTCTTTCAGTTCTTCTTCCCAGTCCGCTATATCATCATCAATATATTGTGCTTCCTCGTCTGCTTCCTCTGGGTGTTCTTCAAGATACTTCTTTTCTTCCTGTGCTGTTTCGATATTGTCCAGTGTGTCCAGATAGTCCTCTGGTTCATATCCCCAATAAAGCAAATAGTTCAGAAGTGTAGGCTCTTGGAACATTCCGAACCAACAACGTTCAAACCACTGCTCGGCATACATTTTTTCATCACTTCCGTTGGAATGAGTTCCGCCGATTAAATCTCCTATAAAATTCTCAATCAGTTCTCCGACAGTCAATCCATGCTCTCCGCATTTCCTTGCCAGTCGATTGCAATCTGCATCTGACAATTTTACTGTGATATTTCTCTCTCTGATCGTTTTAATTTCTTCTACCTGCTGTTCTTCATATGACATATTAATTCCCCCTTTACTTGAATGGTAAATCATCCTCTATACCTTCTGGAATATCCATAAAATCATTTGTACCTGTTGAATCTTTACTTACTGCTGAACCTGCATCTGAATTTTTTGATCCTTTTCCATCTGCAAATTCCATTTCGTCAATGATCACATCGGTTGTATATATTTTATTTCCAGCCTTGTTTATATAACTATCTGCACGAAGATGTCCTCGAATTGCAATCTTTCTGCCCTGAGACAAATATTTTTCAGCAATATCTGCCTGATTTCTAAAAGCTACACATGAGATAAAGTCTGCCTGATCTGCTCCGGTAATCGGTCTGCGAACAGCTAACGTATAATGGCTCGTCTTTAGCTGTTTCCCGTCTTTTTCGGATATTCTTATTTCTGGATTTCTTGTTAAATAACCTGACAATATTACACTATTCATTCGTTCTATTCCTCCTTACATAAAACCGGCTTCTCTAAGATAATTTGTAAATTCTTCTGGTATTTCATCTAATTCTTCATTTTCTACCTCAGAATCTTTTCTGTTATTTTCATTTTTATTGTCTCTGGCTTCTTCGTTACCTGATCTCGAATTTGCTACTTCATTCGATGAAACAGTTCGATCACATAATTCTTTTTTTAACTGCGCAATTTTCTCATCCAGCATATTACTCATGCTATTAAGAAAAGAATCTGGAATGGAAACACCTTCTGTACTGACATTTTCCGAAAGTGCTCTTAAAAGTGTTCCCATAAGTGCTCTGTTCCGCTCATATGCACTTGAATACTGTTTTAACCATTCGTACAATTTAACCTGATCAGGATCTTCCATATTGAAATTAAGCCGGAGACGAAGTTCTTCGTACTTGCTCATGATTTATTTTTTACCCCTTTTTTCCACACTATTTGCCAATAATTCATAGCCGGCTGCATTTGCACGAATATCATCTATGAATGTAATCATTTCTGGCTGATTCTCAGAATATCTATTGATAAGCCCAGCTCCTCCACCCATGAAAAAGCTTGGTACAAATTCATAATTAACCTTTCTGCTATGAAGCTGTCGAAATGTCTCCTCACTCCAACGTTTTATCTGAGTTATAACTAATTCCTTTATTTTTGGGGATATACCACTCTCCCGATCAAGCATTATGTCTATGATCTGATCCTGTGAAAGCTCTGTCTGATATTCCTGAGATATTGTTTCATTAATCATAGTGAAGCAGTTGTTTATACCCCACTGCATTGTATATGCACGTTTTAAGTCAATGCGTCCCTCTCCTGATATTGGAAGAATCTCTGTTGTCCCAGTTCCGATATCTACTAAGAAGCAAGATCCTTTAATAGATGGCAACTTGGATACAATGGCTGCATAGCCCTGTGGAAATACATAGATGTGTGGATTAATATTAATAGAATACGATGTATCCTCGTACTTGAATTCGACGTGTTTGTTCTGACCTAGATATTTGATAAATTCTTCTTTTTCTGCTCCATACCGAGTAAAAGGCAATCCGGTTGCAAGCGTTACATCAGATGTAATAATGCCATATTTTCGCATTTCTAATGCAACTGCTGCAAGTGTCATGATGTAATACTCCTCAGATGCTGTTTTATTTGATGGAAGACCCTCTGGTGCAACTCCTGTTTGATAGTATGCGCCATTATAATACACGACATCTTTATTAATTGGTGTTGGAGTGTTAAATTTTGCAACACCGGCTGCAAATATATTATTCTTTGTCTTGATAAAGCCATTTCCATGGTCTATTCCTATAATCATATCGTTTCCTCCTAATAGTCCCCTATTTTTCATAGCGGCGTATATTTTCATAAAGCTCTTTATTTGCTTTAACAATTTGATACATATCATTTATGGACATACAAGATTGCCCCTTTTTAATGATCGTAAGAATTGCTTCTGCTTCATTGTCAAGCATAGCTACGATGGCAGCTTTGCCTTTGTGCATTGAAATCGCAAGTTGAGAATATTTTGAATTTTTTTCATACCATAATTCATAAACCACATGAAAGTGACGTGGCATAAAACACATCGTGGCATTCATCGTAGATATAATGCTCAAAGCTTCTTCTTTTAGTTCCAGATTTTGCTGCAAAGCTTCCTGCTGCATTCGTATCTTTCTCTTTAACCGATCTTCCTCAGTCTTACGCTTTTCTGATAATGCAAGTTTAGCGGTCGGATCTGCATGACCTCCAATCCCGTTTATCTCAAAAAAATAAGGTTTTAGGTAAATCGCATCCTCCAGTGCCTGGTAATCTGCAATCGATGCTATTATTGCTTTCCGCTGATCCTCGATGCTTTTCATGTATTCTTTATTGTTTTCAATGCAATTTCTAATTCTTGCTTTTGTAATATGAGTGTTACCCGACGCCATACAAATTCAACTCCTCCCCTCTCCTCATTATTTGTTGAAAAAAATAGTCTTTTGAGCATAATCGGCATGATATTCACCATTCTGGTCTTTGCGTACCCTTAATTCTCGGTATAATGTAGTTCTATGCACACCTATACACTGAGCTATCTCATCTACTTTTAATCCAGAATTCAAAAGCTGCTCTATCTTTTTTCGATCTTCATATGTGATCGTTTTGTACTGTTTTGAGATGGTAATTACCTCCTTCCATTGCAAACACAAAAAATATGCGGTACGAGCAAATTCACTCATACCGCATATTTTCTACATTTTTTAATATAAAAAAAGAATGCGATAGAGTTTTTTAACTCTTGTCGCATTCAATTCTACAACTTACCGAACATATTTTCGTTTACTTAGTTGCCTTTTCATTTTCTACATATCATAATATATAAACTATCTGCTCCCTCACAATCTCCTCCGCCCGCATCCGTATGTTATTCATCCGTCTAACCCACTCCATCTGATCCGTCGCCTTAAGTTCTTCCGTCACGCCTTCAACTCTCGCCATCTGCTCCACCAACCGATTAAATGCCTTCTCTACCCGTTCCTGAACCTCAAGCAATTGCTCCATAAGCGTACCTTTCAGTACCATCTCCGTATAAATGCCCTTGTGCCATTCCTTCAGATAACTCTGTCTCATCAGTCCGAACTTTCTAAGCTCACCCTCCGGCTCTGGATTTGCCACAATATTAGGTATCAGATAATCTCCATTCTTCTCATATGTTATGTTCATAAATCTCTCTCTTTCTCCGACCATCCCGGTCTGTCTGTTCATTCCTTGCTCTTACCTCTGCATTCTTCCTGTCTATCCTGTCCTGCATAGTTTCCTGTTCCGGTTTTCTCGTCAGATTCAGGAACTCATGCAGCAGATCCTTCTCCGTCAGAAACTGCTTCATTTCTTTTATACGATTTGTGAATTTCTCCATCCGTGTTTTCAGATAGTCCACGGTCTTCTCAAGCTCGGCTATCTTTGCCTCATACTTATCCAACAGTTTGTTTCTTGTAAGTGCTTTCTCAAATGTCGCCACGATCCGGATCCATTCGGACTTCTTGACCTTAACATACTCCTCACCGCCGAATATGGATTTAACTGGTGTCGCCGCTGCCTTTACTATCTTGACCTCTGCTGACACTTCCTTTGATATCTTATCAATCCCATCGGCTCTGATGCCGTATTTATCTATTCTATCCTGTTGCACTTTCTCCTTTGCTTCGAGCCGCTCTATCTATCCGGCAAGCTCTACCGCACGTTCCTCCAACTGTTCCACATCGGCATTTAGTTTCCGGGCTTCAACTTTCAACTGTATATTTTCATGCCACTGCTCCATATTATTTTCCTTGATTTTATCTGCCTGATCTTCCAAACCTTCAACCTTCCGCATAGCCGCCTTGTACTCCGGCAAGGTCAGATTATCTCGGCTAATTCCGAGAACATCTATCTCTATTCCCTGCTCCCGGCAAAGTTCCGTCAGATATTCACGTTCCCGCTTCTGCCATGCAACGGTTTCATTCTCATTCCGGCTCTTTGCCTTATCAAATCCCATCTGCTGCAACGCCTTCGTCAGACTGTTCCGTGTCTCCATGGGAAAATATCGATCTTAGAGTTCCTATTCCCCTTTTAAAAGAAGCAAGGAATTTGCAAAAAAACTTACAAGATATTGCATCTATGGTATATATCGAAACAGATGATTATGATTTTAATCAATTAAATATAAAACCTAAACCTATTGATTTAGATATCGATAATTATAAGGAACATGATGCATTTTTTTCAGAAATTAAAGACACCATTATACAAGGAATCCGCAATGCAAAATATTTGATTTGGTATGCAGTTGCTTGGATTACTGACGATGATATTTACAATGAATTACTCCAAAAAAGGAACAATGGTATTCAAATACGAATTCTTACTTCCGATGAACCTTCTAACAGTCGATTACTAAAAAACTTATGTGATAATTTTGAAGTAGTAAAAATTCCTCAATGGGGTGAAAACTCCCGGAACAGGATGCATGATAAATTCTGTATTATTGATCTTGAATATGTTATGCATGGCTCATACAATTGGAGTAGAAATGCAATGAGTAACAATGAAACATTAGCTACTGCACTGGATAAAGATTTTGTTAAAAAATTTGCAGATGAATTTATGTTTTTATATAATGCGCACAAACATGATTAAAAGGAGGATACACATATGGATACTATATACACTACTGAATTAGTCGCTTTAGGAGCATCTCTTGCAGAATTAGCAGTAAAGGGAACTGCCACCGCAGTCTCAACAAAAATCAAAGCTATCAGAGATGAAAAGAATACTGATAAAGTTCGTAATACTTATGACGAAATTGTGAGCGAACTACTTTTGGAACGTGACGAAGCAATACGTATTGCACAGTCTTACAAGTCAGAACTTGAAAAAGTTGTTATTAGTGACGAAGATATTCAACACTTACATAATACCGTTTCAAATATACTTGAAATTATTAAATCTATACAAATCGCAAATGCCCTTCCAAAGGGAGAAGATGAAATTGCGAAGGTCAAATCTCAAGTTGAAAGTTATGAACAAATCAAAGAATTAATTAGTGTTGACACACTAAAAACAATGCAATTATTAGGTTTTAACTATAAAGCAGCAATCGGAGAGCCTTTAACAGAAATATGTGCAAATGCGATTTCAAAATTAGGCAATAAAACTACTGTATCTAAACGCAAATAAATATTTTGTACCCAAAACGTACCCATTTGCACATAAAAAATCCCTACAAAGCCTATAAATACAGGCTTTGTAGGGATTTACCTTTTTATTCAAACTCAATCGTTCCAGGTGGCTTACTCGTCAGATCATACATTACTCGATTGACACCCTTCACTTCATTAATAATTCTTGTCATTACTCTCTGCAATACTTCAAACGGAATATCCGCGCAGTCAGCAGTCATGAAATCACTGGTGCATACGGCACGAAGTGCAACTGCATAGTCGTAGGTACGTTCATCACCCATAACACCAACCGAACGCATGTTTGTAAGAGCTGCAAAATACTGTCCAAGTCCTTTATCAAGACCTGCTTTTGCAATCTCCTCACGGTAGATATAGTCAGCATCCTGAACGATCTTAACCTTCTCAGCCGTTACTTCCCCAACGATACGGATTCCAAGACCCGGACCCGGGAATGGCTGACGGCTTACCAGATACTCTGGGATACCAAGCTCACGACCCGCTTTACGAACCTCGTCCTTGAACAGGAGACGAAGCGGTTCAACGATTTCTTTAAAATCAACATAATCCGGAAGTCCGCCTACGTTGTGGTGGCTCTTGATCGTTGCAGATTTTCCAAGGCCGGATTCGATCACGTCAGGATAAATTGTTCCCTGTACTAAGAAGTCAACAGCACCGATCTTCTTTGCTTCCTCCTCAAATACACGGATAAATTCTTCACCGATGATCTTACGTTTTGCTTCCGGTTCAACAACTCCTGCAAGTTTCTGGTAGAAACGATCCTGCGCATTTACACGGATGAAGTTCAGATCATATGGACCATCCGGACCAAATACCGCCTCGACCTCATCACCCTCGTTCTTACGAAGAAGTCCCTGATCGACAAATACACAGGTAAGCTGCTTGCCAACTGCCTTGGATAACAGAACGGCTGCAACTGATGAATCTACACCACCGGATAATGCACAGAGCACTTTACCATTTCCAATCTTCTCACGCAGACTCTTGATCGTATCTTCAACGAAAGAATCCATCTTCCAATCACCGGAGCATTTACATACATCCATAACAAATGCATGAAGCATCTTCATACCTTCTTCTGTATGCATAACCTCTGGATGGAACTGTGTTGCATATAAGTTCTTCTCTGCATTTTCCATTGCCGCAAATGGACAGTTTGGAGTCGTTGCAGTTGATACAAATCCTTCCGGTGCTTCTGCGATATAGTCAGTATGACTCATCCAGCAGATTGTTGATTTATTTACATCTTTAAACAAAATGGAATTCTTATCCACTGTTACCTCAGTTCTGCCATATTCACTGACCGGAGCAGTTGCTACCTTGCCGCCGAGCACATGTGCCATAAGCTGTGAACCATAACAGATTCCAAGGATTGGAATACCCAGTTCAAAAATTTCCTTGCTGTAACTTGGTGAATCAGCCTTGTATACACTATTCGGTCCACCAGTGAAAATAATGCCTTTCGGGTTCATCTTCTTGATCTCGTCGATGCTCATGGTGTACGGATGTACTTCTGCATAGACATTACATTCTCTGACCCTTCGTGCAATAAGCTGATTGTACTGACCACCAAAGTCCAGTACGATAATCAATTCCTTATTCATGAAAGTTTCTCCTTTATTTTTCTTAACCGTGCCACTCACAAATACTTCGTATTTCCTCGTTGTCGGGCTTTCGCCCTATCAAAATAAACTCTAATGCTTTCGTCTGCAAGCAACCGAATCATCAGAGTTTGTTTTGGCACGGCTCAATGCTTACGCATATTATACCATGTAATTACTCTATTTTCTACACCTAATCCTGCTCTATTTTACCTTCCCGCGCAGAACTTCCAGGCCCTTCTGGTACTGTGTATCTTTCTCGCCCTGGAAATCATCGGAAGTATAATCCTCCGGAAGTTCTACTTCGATATCCGGTGCTACGCCCTTCTTGTGAATATCATTTCCATTTGGTGTGAAATATTTGGCAGTTGTAAGCTTGATCGCTGATCCATCTGAAAGCGGGATAACCGACTGTACGATTCCCTTGCCATATGTGTTCTCGCCAACGATCGTTGCTACGCCATATTCTTTTAATGCCGCTGTCATGATCTCGGATGCACTTGCGCTTTCTCCGTTTACGAGCACTACCATCGGCAGATCAAGCTGCTCTTCATCCGTAGACTCATACGTTGATAAGACATTTCCATTCTTATCTTCCTGATATACGATCTTACCAGCAGGAAGCAGATAATCACACATATCAACAACCGTTGATAACATTCCGCCCGGATCGGAACGGAGATCGATCATCAGCGCTGTCATTCCCTGTGATTTCAGATCTTCTACTGCTTTTCTGAACAAATCACCTGTATTCGCAACAAACTGTGTTACACGGACATAGCCGATCTTCTTATCTGTATCTGCCATAAAATAAGAAACGGTACTGTTTTCCAGTTTTCTTCTTGTAAGGGTTACTGTATAGTACTTCCGCTCGCTTGGTCTGTAGATCTCAAGAGTGACATCCGTACCTTCTTCTCCACGGATCTTTGTAACCAGATAATCCAGATCATCAGATTCCTGAATCTCATAATCATCGATCTTACAGATCAGATCATCCGGCTTAATATCAGCTTCTGACGCCGGGGAATCTTCTGTAATGCTAACCGCGATCGCATATCCGGTATCTTCATCCTGTCTCACAACAACACCGATGCCCGCATATTCTCCGGAACTGTCTTCCTGCAATTTTGCAAATTCCTCTGGTGTATAATATTTTGCATATGGATCATCCAATGCCTCGATCAGCCCGGCATACAGACCATTCTGCATATCCTCATCCGATGTGTCAAAATAATACGACTGATCAATGATCGTCTCCAGACTTGCAAGCTTCTCCAGTGTATCTTCATCCACGACTGAACCATTGTATTCCAGATTATCATGCCGTTTTCCGGCATCCGTATTCAAATCGCCGCTTTTTGTATTGTCCTTCGTAAAGGAGCATCCCATCATTCCCGCACATCCGGCTATAACTGCCGCACCAAGAATCCATTTCTTAAAATTATGCTTCATTTTACCTTTTGCAATGCGCATCGCGCATTTTGCATCCTTTCATATTCTTAGAAATAATCATTCATATTCATTTGTATCATGTTAGCTTTTTTGAATATCTCCCGAAAATTTCCTTTTATAAACGACAACAGACAAATCCAGCTTTCACCCGATCTGTCTGTTGTTTTATCCTATGTGTAATTCTGTAAAATCTTACAATTCTGACTGGTTATCATACTTGTATGAATCCCAGCTTTCTGTCTTTTTACAGGTAATCCAGTGGATTTACATAAGATCCATTGATCATAACTCCAAAATGGCAATGGGAACCTGTACTGTATCCGGTACTTCCTGCCTTGGCAATTACCTGTCCCTGTTCAACACTCTGTCCTACACTGACAACCAACTGGGAATTATGCATATATACTGTCGATACACCATTTCCATGATCGATCATGATGTAGTATCCTGCAGATGAGCTGTACTGTGATACAACAACTGTACCTGCTGCTGATGCAACAATATCACTACCGGTTGGACATGGAATATCAATTCCCTTATGGTTCGAACTTGCACCTGCTGTAGGTGAAGATCTTGGTCCGAAGTAAGAACTGATCCGGCTTCCCTGTGTAGCAGGCCACATGTAAGAACCACCGCTTGGTGTATAGTACTGTGGCTCACTGCTTCCGCTGCTGCCACCACTCTGCTGCTGTGCTGCACGCTGCTCATCCAGTCGCTTCTGAATGGCTGCCATCTCTGCATCTGCTGCATCAATCTCTTTCTGATACTGTTCAACCATAGCTGTCTGAGCGTCAATATCCTTGGAATACTCTGCGATCTTATTATTCTTCTCTGTAATTGTTGTATTCAGATTATCTTTTTCAGTTTCAAGATCAGCCTTAACACTCTCAACCTCTTTCAGGTCTTTTTCCAGTGTTGCTTCGTAATCCTGAATATCCTGTCTGGTCTGAATCAATGCATTTAACTGTTTCTGGTCATAGCTTGAAATCTGCTCAACATATTCTGATTTATTCAACATATCTGTAAAGGAAGCAGATGACATCAGTGTGTCTATGTATTCTACCTCTCCGTTTTCATAAAGATACTGAATACGCTTCATCATTGCTGCATACTGATTATCTTCATCAACCTGGGCTTCTGCAAGCTTTTTCTTTGTATCATCGATCTCAGTATTCAACTGATTTTCTTCTTCCTCTTTTGCAGTGATCTTTGTCTGAATATCAGAAACCTGTTTATCAAGCACTTCAACATCACTGATCAACTGGTTCTGTCTCTCCTGCAGACCATCCAGCACATTCTGTGCATCTTTTTTATTTCCCTCAGCTTCATTCTTGCTGTCCTGTGCCTCCTGCATGGTAGTTGCTGAGACATTGGAAACCGGCGGTATTGCCGCAAGTGCAACTGCACATACGACAACAATTGCTGTCTTTTTGAATTTCTTCATCAATGGGATCTGAAATTTCTTCAAAATAAAACCTCCCTTAAACCTTCAAATGTTTTCTGGTAGTGATCAAACTACCAAACAAACCTACACCTATACCAAGTATTAAGCCTACCGGTACCATCGTACGGAACAGTTCCTCTTTGCTTACAAATGCAAATACTGATGTCAGAACTGCAAATCGTCCTGCCACATATTCCAGAATCTTCTGATACATAATATATAACAGATAAAGCGGAATAACAGAACCGACTGCTCCGATAATAATACCTTCTATTATGAACGGTGCACGTACAAAAAAGTTTGTTGCACCGATCAGCTTCATGATCGCAATTTCTTCCTTACGAACGGTAATACCGATCGTGATCGTATTACTGATCAGGAAGATAGATACCAGCATCAGTATCACAACGATACCGACGGAAGCATAACCGACCAGTGATGATAATGTCGAAATACTGTCAGCCGTTACCTCTGAGCTTCTGACATTTCTTACACCGTCCAGTCCCTTTGCAAATGCTACAAATTCAGCCTGTTTGGATACATCCTTCAATGTTACCTCATAAGAAGCAGAATTCTTTAACGGATTGTCATCACCAAAAGCTGCTTTTGCTGCTTTCGGATCATCATAGTTCTGCTCACAGAATTTATCAAATGCTTCATCTGCACTGATAAAATCCATTGTGTTCACATAATCGAGAACACGGATCTGCTCTCCGATCAACTGAACCGTTTCATCCGGAATATCTTCATCAAAAAAGATAGATATCGTTACGTTGTTCTCCAGATCCTGCATTCCGGACTGGAAGTTAACAACAACTGCATATACAATACCAAATATAAACAAACACGAAATAATTGTACCGATGGATGCAAGGGAGAACAATATATTTCTTCTGATGTTTGTAAATCCCTGTTTCAGGATATAAAAGAATGTACTAATCTTCATCTATATAACCACCTTGTTTTTCATCGCTGATAACCACACCCTTCTTCAGTGTGATTACTCTCTTTCGCATCTCATTTACGATATCTTTATTATGTGTAACTACAACAACTGTCGTTCCACGTTTATTGATATCGTCCAGCAGCTCCATAATATCCTCTGAGTTCTTCGGATCCAGGTTACCGGTTGGCTCATCGGCAAGGATGATCTCAGGATTATTTACCAAAGCTCTTGCCATGGCAACTCTCTGCTGTTCACCACCGGATAACTCCTTTGGATATGACTTGTACTTATCAGCAAGTCCTACCAGCGTCAGCATAGCAGGTACTCGTCTTCTGATATATCTTGCAGGAGTCTGTATAACTCTCTGTGCAAATGCGACATTCTCATAGATAGTACGATCCTTTAACAGTCGGAAGTTCTGGAATACAACTCCAATCTTTCTTCTGACCTTTGGGATATTCTTCTTTTTGATCGTTTTATAATTATATCCCGCTACACGGATAGAACCGGATGTCGGATCTAGTTCCTTTAATAAGAGCTTGATCAATGTCGTTTTACCAGATCCACTGCTTCCAACGATAAAGACAAACTCGCCTTTTTCTATATTGATATTAACATTCTTCAGAGCCGTCATACCACCCGGGTAGGTCATAGTAACATTCTCTAACTCTATCATAATGGTTTCCTTTCAACTTTAACTGTCTGTACTTTCTCTCTCTTTGCATTTGCAAGTATAGCAACTAAATGTGAAATATATGTGTAAATCATGCATACAATATATTACAAAGAGACCAGCTTTTACCTTTAATAATCTAATGACTCCATATACTTCATGTATTTTACAACCATCAGCGCGATCTTAAATGTGATCGCATCCTCAAATACACGAAGATCCAAGCCTGTACTCTTCTGAAGCTTATCCAGACGATAAACCAGAGTATTTCTGTGAATGTATAACTGTCTGGATGTCTCTGATACATTCAGACTGTTCTCAAAGAACTTATCAATCGTCGTAAGTGTTTCTTCGTCGAATTCATCCGGTGACTTGCCATCGAAAATCTCACGGATAAACATCTTACAAAGCGGAAGTGGAAGCTGATAGATCAGACGTCCGATTCCCAGATTGCTGTATGCGATGATATTCTGGTTCTCATAGAAGATCTTTCCTACATCCAGTGCCATCTTTGCTTCTTTATAAGAACGGGATACTTCCTTGATCTCATTTACGATCGTACCATAAGATACATGAACAGAAGACATAACCTCTGTATTCAGCATATCTACAACAACCTTTGCGATCTTATTCATATCATCATAGGACTCTGTCTGCTTTACTTCCTTTACAAGAATAATATTCTTCTCATCTACAGCAGTGATAAAATCCTTTGTCTTTGTTGAAAAGATATTACGAACCGTCTCAAGTGCATTGGTATCCTTCTCATTCTTGGTTTCAATGATAAATACGATTCTTCTGACATCTGTATCGATATGCAGTTTCTTTGCCCGGTTGTAAATATCAACAAGCAACAGATTATCCAGCAGAAGATTCTTGATAAAGTTATCCTTATCAAAACGCTCCTTGTATGCAACTAACAGATTCTGGATCTGGAATGCTGCGATCTTACCTACCATATAGGTATCATCTGTCTCACCCTTTGCAAGTAAGATATGCTCTAACTGGTTATCGTCAAATACCTTGAAGAACTGATAATCACGGATTGCCTGACTTTCCGCAGGAGAATCCACAAATGCGAGTACAGCCTCTTCACAGTCATCGACATCCTTAAATGTTGATGCAAGTATTTTACCTTCTGTATCAAGAACACATAAATCGGTTCTTGTAATATTCTTTAATCCATCAATCGTATCCTGAAGTATCTGGTTCGATATCATATATTCTACACTCCTTATTCTTATATTCGGATTCTGTATTCTTTCCTTATCCATTCTGCCCGACGGATAAACCTCCCGGAAAGCATACGAATAACAAAATACACTACTATACCTATTCTAAAACATATTTCAAAAAAAAAAAAGAGAAAATGCAGAATTTTCTGCATTTTCCCTCTTTGTTTATAAATATTAAGTATGTAGCATCTATTAGCTTACTAAGATTTCCTCTGTTTCCTTATCAAAGATATGAATCTTGCTTAAGTCAAATGCGAACTGAACTGTATCACCAGGTCTTGCTGTTGTACGAGCATTAACTCTTGCTGTGATATCGAACTGATCGATTGTGAAGTATAAGTAAACTTCTGCACCTAACATTTCATAGATATTGATTCTTGCATCAATAACGCTTTCCGGTGAGGACTCGATGAAGAGCTGCTCATCATGGATATCTTCTGGACGGATACCAAGAACAACTTCCTTATCAACTGCATCAAGTGCGATAAGTCTCTCAGCCTTGCTGTCTGGAACTTTGATTGAGTGTGAACCGAACATTAAGAGAATGTCTGATCCAGACTTAACTACCTTACAATCAATGAAGTTCATAGGTGGCATACCCATGAAACCAGCTACGAATAAGTTACATGGCTTATCGTATAAGTTCTGTGGTGTATCTACCTGCTGAATGATACCATCCTTCATAACTACAATTCTTGTACCAAGTGTCATAGCCTCTGTCTGGTCATGTGTAACGTAGATAATAGTTGTCTGTAATCTCTGATGTAACTTGGAAATCTCAACACGCATCTGTACACGAAGTTTCGCATCAAGGTTTGAAAGTGGCTCATCCATAAGGAATACCTTAGGCTCACGAACAATTGCTCGACCCATAGCTACACGCTGTCTCTGACCACCTGATAAAGCCTTTGGCTTTCTGTCAAGTAAGTGTTCAATGTCAAGGATCTTAGCAGCTTCATGAACAGCCTTGTCGATTTTCTCCTTCGGAACCTTTCTTAACTTAAGTCCGAATGCCATGTTGTCATATACTGACATATGCGGATACAGAGCGTAGTTCTGGAATACCATTGCGATATCTCTATCCTTAGGCTCTACGTCATTTACAAGCTTGTCGCCGATCCATAACTCACCTGAGCTGATATCCTCAAGACCTGCGATCATTCTAAGAGTTGTTGACTTACCACATCCTGAAGGTCCAACGAAAATGATGAACTCCTTATCTTCAATTTCAAGGTTGAAATCCTTAACAGCATTAAATCCGTTAGGATATACCTTATAGATGTTCTTAAGTGATAAACTTGCCATTCTGCAAATACCTCCGTAAATATTATATAGTATTGTTTTATTTATTCATTCGTTCTGAACATAGTGTCATTTTACAACATTCCCCTTCTTTAAACCATATGATTATTGCCCAAAAAAATTTTTAATGTTTTGTTTGTTTTGTATACGACCGCAAAAAAACTAACATTTTGACGATATTCGCGTCGATTTAAGAACTTTTAAGGCGAGAATTTTGTGAAACCTTCACCAAAAACCTCCGTAACCTGCCCTACAATGAGAAAAGAATTTTCATCAATTGTCCTTATTTTATCTTTTAATTCTACTAATTGCCTACTTGACAAAACAGAAATAATCATTACACGCCCTTCATTCGTGTAACCACCTCTGGTATTTAATACCGTCACACCTCTTCCGATCTCATTCATGATACAGGCTTTGATTTCTTCACAACGGGCCGAAATAATATATACCAGTTTTCCATGCCGGAGTCCCTGCACGATCACATCGGATAATTTTGTCGATATCGCGATCGCAATAACTGCATACAGCATATTTTCAAATCCAAATGCCAGTCCGCCTGCCACAACGATCGCCAGATCGATCCCGCCAAGAAATAATGGTGCTCCTATATCATTCCGCAGATGATTCAGGATCAATGCCATCAGATCAACCCCGCCGGAGGAAGCATTCTGCCGGAACATCTGCCCATAAGCACAGCCAAACATAACACCGCCAAGGATCATATTCAGCAGTTTATCCTGTGTTGCAAGCGGAAATGTGGGAATAGCCGCCATGAATACTGTTGAAACGGCTGTTGTATATGCTGTCCTTATCATGCTCTTCTTTTCCAATAGAAAATATCCGCAGATAAAAAGAGGTATATTGATCACCAGATTACTCAGCCAGACCGGTATGCCTGTTTCTCCGTTTCCCATCCCTTTTGTCAAATTCTCAATTATAATTCCAATTCCTGTCACACCACCCGGCACGATCTGTTCACTGTTAAAAATCCAGACAACCCCAAGCGACATCAGAAATGCTGCCACCGTAAGCAATGCATATGTTTCTATCACTTCGCCAATATTTTTCATATAAACCGCCTTTCATACAGTTTTTTATAGTATGTCCGATTTATTCCAGTGTAGTCATGTGCATCTAAAACAAAAAACAGGTACTGTCACACTTCTGTGACAATACCTGTTTTTTGTATGGGCAACCTGTACAAATACATGTTCTTCCAGTTGTTCTGTTTAATTTTTAATATCGCTAGTTCCTATAATAACGATAATATCATATCCATCAATTGATACATCACAATCAGATGCGCTTACGGAATCTACCGTTGACATCTCCGGCGAAGTTAATTCAGCAGCAAGATCTGCTCCATCATATGAACCGGATACACATACCTTTGAGGTTGCAATTGCAGACTGTGTATACGTACCAACTTCTACAGAAGTATAGCCCTTGCCTTCTAATGCTGTCTTCCATGCACCGGCAACGCCACTTGTTCCTGTCGCATTGATAACAAGGATCTTCGCATCTGTGGAAGCAACAGAACCTGATTCGTCTGAGTCATCTGATCCACTGTTTTCTCCATCTCCATTCTTGAAGGTAGGATCATTTTCATCTCCTGCTTCTGTTACAATTTCTTTTCCGTTTGTTGTTTTCTTACTGTCTTTCAGAGAATTATTCTTTACTAAGGTCTTTATAAGCAGTGCTCCCATAATAACTATTCCGATTGCAAGAATAATTACAAGTGCTCTGAGCATTGTTTCCAGAAATAATCTCAATACTTTTTTTCCCATTTTCTGGCCTCCATTTAATATATACTATAATGCATCCTAGGAACATCCGATTGTTCTTAAAACAGCCTACCAGTTCCATGCATCACAAATGCACCAAAAAAAAATTACTTTTCTATGATTCTTCATTATACCTAAAAATCACCTAATGAGTATACCAAACGTACTTTTAAATTTCAACCTGCATTTCCAATTTCTTATTTATCTGCGGCAAATGATCGACCAATATAATATACAATCCTGTATTTTGTCCATTTTCCCGACATAAAAAAAGAATCCTTATATGTTTTCATACAAGAATCCTTTTCCACTTCTATACTCTCTGTTTTAAAAATCAACCGATTCCATATATTTTTACTTCTGTACCCGTTTTTTCCCACAGACCTCACAGACTTCTCCACTATTTACATGTCCACAGCCCCAGCATGTCCACTCTGAAGCCTCTGCTTCCTTCTTCGGCTGCTGGCTGGTTGTCATTGTAAAATTCTTCGATACGATCTCAACATTGCCATCTTTATCTACTGTCGTTTTCAGATCTGCCAATGTATTTGCCGCAGCAACCTCACTCTTTTTCTTTTTAATAAACTTTATTCCCATAATCTCTACCCCATACCTGCGCAACTTTGCATAGATTATTTTATAGCAATATGAACAATTTTTCAATAGATAATTATGGAAAATGCAAAACGTTTACCAGACTACTGCCAGCCACCATCAAAGGTCAGGACCTGACCGGTCAGATAACTGCCGGCATTTGCTGCCGTTACGATAAAATCTGCGGCTTCTTTCTCAGTAGCCATCCTGCCAAACGGAATCTCCTCTTCCAGAGCTGTTTTTTCTTCCAATGACAGATGTCCATTCATCGTAGTATCAATTGCACCAAATGCGATGGCATTTACCGCGATGCCGCTTGGGGCGAGTTCCTTCGCAAGAGCCTTTGTGAATGCATTGACCGCACCTTTGGTCGCTGAATACGCTACCTCACAGGAGGCTCCGACATTGCCCCATACAGATGAAATGTTGATAATACGTCCCTTATGTGCATGCACCATGTACGGCACAACCTGACGGCATGTGTTAAATACTGACGTTATATTCGTATCTATAATTCTTTTCCAGTCCGTTTCATCCATATCAGTCAGCAGCCCGACATAAGAAATTCCGGCATTATTGACCAACAGATCAATCTTCTTACCAAAATGTTCGGTTACATGTTCTATAAACTGCTTTACAAATGTAAAATCTCCGGCATCACCGGTCTCTGCATAACAATCTGTGCCCTGCGCAAGTATCTTCTGTTGAACCTCTTTCAGCTTTTCCGGATGACGAAATGACGTTATGGCTATTTTTTTATATTGTTGTGCAAGGGCTTCCGCCGTTGCTGCACCAATTCCTGTTGATGCCCCGATAACTATTGCTGTTTTCTGCTCCATTCTTTCTGTTCTCGCTGTTCTTTCTATTTAAAATGTGATACCCAACAGATTGATCAACAACCCCCAGCACACACTAGTAACATACAAGGTTCCAACAACCATAATGTTTTCTTTCAATCTGTGGCGGTTCATACGGAACAATACCAGAAGTCCTACGCCTGCGCTGACAAGCAGACCTGACATCATTGCTCCGGCACTGAGCATACCATCCAGATAAAGCTCCGTAATAATAACAGATGGTGCGCAGTTTGGTATCAGTCCAATCAGTGCTGCCATTGCTTCTCCAAGGAACGGTACATCACCAAGAAGTCTTCCAATCACATCTTCCCCTGCGATACCGATAATAATATTTAACACAAAGGATACCGCCAGAATAAATACCGTGATCTTCAAGGTGTGCTTTAATGCCGACATCCAGATTCCGTCCTCGCAGTTGCAGTGTTCCTGCTCGCACAGATCATGGATATGTTTTTCTTCTATGTCTGTACCATCATAGTGGATATGTCCATGATGTGTATGTGTACTTTTTCCATCGTCGGTATGAATAATTTTTTCATCATGCACATGCACACTTTTTCCATTATGTGTATGAGTATCTTTATAATTATGTGTACATTCTGCATTGACTGTCTGTGTTGCCTGAACGGAATATCCAGAATGCTCTGATTCATCTGCACTGTCTGTATTTTTAGAATTATCACTTTTTGAAGACGCTGTATGCTTCGTTTTTCTTCCTGCCAGATATCTTCTGCGGATATATTTATTTGCAAGATCGACTGCATAACCTGTAACGATCGCAATGCACATTTTTGCAAGCAGGATACGAATAATTGTACCGGCATTTACTGTATGCGAAATAAAGATTGGGAGCATCTCATCAGAGGTTGACATAAATACTGCAAGCACAACTCCTGCTGTGATCACGCCACCACTGTAAAGGTTCGCTGCCACACAGGAAAATCCACACTGTGGAACGATCCCAAGTACTCCACCTGCCAACGGACCAAACGCACCGGCAGACTGCATATATTGCTTCTGCTTTTCTTCTGTTCTCTGCTCCAACCATTCCATCAGCAGATATGTCACTAATAAAAATGGTATTAATTTTACACTATCGATCAGTGCATCTGAAAACGAATCAAATAATAATTCCATACTATCCATCTCATTCCTGAAAATATAATTTGCAACCAAGTTGCATTATCAGATTATAGCATTATTTTGCCCAATGTCAACTCCTATTATCAGAAATATTCAATTTTCAGCATGGAAATTCCTGTTATCTGGTTTTATTTTTCTGTTTCTTTCTTACTGCATTCGTCGCAGACACCATATAAAATGGAATCCTTGCAGCAAAGTGTGAACCCATGATCAGACAAAATGTGCTCTGATATCTCTTTCATGAAATCGCAGTCCAGATGGATGACCTTTCCACATTCGGAGCATTGCAGATGTAGATGCTTCTGACACCTGGATGGCTGTTCTACATACTGATATCCTGCTTTTTCGCCCTTATCAGCCACATATTTCATCAGTGTCTTCTCTGCGACCAGCTTATCCAGATATCGGTATACAGTTGTTTTATTTACCGAACACTCTTCCTGATCCATATGCCGTATAATATCCGACACATGAACGGCACGATCTTTATTCCGGATCAGATAATCAAGGATCATCTGTCTGCTCTTTGTCTGATATTCATGTTTACGTTCCATCTCAATTCCTGCTTTCTATCTGTTCTTAAGTCTCCACTATGTAAGCTGTTATTCTATGCAGTATCGATCTGCTGTCACATTATCTGCTTTTTGTTACACATTCTATCTATACTTTATCTTCCTACTGCATATTCTAATTACTGCTGCACATTGTCCTGCATCTGCACCGGTACTCCCTGATAATAAGGTGTATTCGGGATATTTCTGAGATCCTGATTTCTCATATACCGAAGATATGCCAGCCCCTCATCAGAATATCCAAATCTCGCATTTGGACATGCCTGTGCAAGTACATTCAACAACTCCTGTTTACTCTTTTTCCCTCTTGCCAGTACATTAATAGCAACACGGTTCTTTTGAAAACGATTTTCGATTACATATTCACTTCCGGTTGGAATAAAGTTCGTCGATGTAGTATGCAGATAGATCAGATATACATCCCAGAGCCAGGTCATCTGTGTCGGCTGCTTCTTATTCGCAAGCACCTTATCGGAAATCAATACATATTGGTCTTCATATATTATATGCGAATATAACTGGTCGGCCATCTCCAAAAGCTGCGGGTTATTTTTCAAATAGCCGGTTTTTTCAGGTCTTACAATATTACGAATCCCTATTATGATAAATACAATTCCTAATAATGCAAATAAACCAAACAAAATGATCATACCCATTCCGTCATCTGCATTATCTGACATCACACCTATTGTGATCAATCCGAAAATCAGCATTAACACCGCTCCGCCGACAACCGCTGTGATTCCACCTTTTTTTATTTTTGCCAGTACAATATCTCTCCCCATATGAAGATCCTCCTTTTTTATGTAAAAAGTATATAATATCTATATTATACGAAAAGGTCTCCATAGATTCAATCAAAAACTTTCCATAAAATCATTATAGATTGTATCTGCATATCCCGAAATAAAGCGTTATTGAATTTTCTTTTCTATAATGTCTTTCTCGCAAAAAACCCCGAAACCGCATATCACGATTCCGGGGTCTTATATTAACATTTACTATATAATAATTATCGTTAGATTTTGACCGGCATTTGATTAGCAAACACCCTGAGCAAGCATAGCTTCTACAACCTTTTCGAAACCGGCAATGTTAGCACCTGCAACATAGTCGCCTTCTACACCGTAACGCTTAGCAGCGTCGCTGATGTTTGCGTAGATTGTCTCCATGATTCCCTTTAACTTGCCGTCAACTTCTTCAAATGTCCATGAAAGTCTCTCTGAGTTCTGGCTCATTTCAAGTGCAGATGTAGCAACACCACCGGCGTTAGCAGCCTTACCACCTACGAATAATACGCCATTCTCCTGTAAGTACTTAGTAGCCTCTAATGTTGTAGGCATGTTAGCACCCTCTGTTACAGAGATAACACCATTTGCAACTAATGCCTTAGCATCGTCTAAGTCTAACTCGTTCTGAGTAGCACATGGTAATGCGATATCACCCTTAACATTCCATACACCGTGCTCGCCGTTCTTCTTCTCATGGTATTCAGCGCTTGGTCTGGCTGCTGCGTACTCTGTAAGACGTGCTCTCTTAACTTCCTTAACTTCCTTAAGTAAGTCAACATCGATTCCTTCCGGATCATAGATCCAACCTGTTGAATCGGAGCATGTTACACACTTAGCGCCTAACTGATGTGCCTTCTGGATTGCGTAGATTGCAACGTTACCAGCACCAGATACGATACAAGTCTTACCAGCGATATCAATACCATGATCCTTTAATAATGCGTTTGTTAAGTATAATAAACCATATCCTGTAGCTTCTGTACGAGCAAGTGATCCACCATATGTAAGTCCCTTACCTGTAAGAACACCTTCGTAGGATCCACGGATTCTCTTATACTGTCCGAATAAGAAACCGATCTCTCTTCCGCCTGTTCCGATATCACCAGCAGGAACATCGACATCTGCTCCGATGTACTTGCAAAGCTCTGTCATAAAGCTCTGGCAGAATGCCATGATCTCTCTATCTGATTTGCCCTTAGGATCAAAATCAGAACCACCTTTACCACCACCGATTGGAAGTGTTGTCAGTGAATTCTTAAATACCTGCTCAAATCCAAGGAACTTGATAATACCTAAATTAACTGAAGGATGAAGTCTTAATCCTCCCTTGTATGGCCCAATAGAATTGTTAAACTGTACACGGAAACCTCTGTTTACCTGAACCTGTCCATTGTCATCTACCCAAGGTACTCTGAACATGATCTGTCTGTCCGGCTCTGTGATTCTTTCAAGAATCGCATTTTTTCTGTAGAGCTCCTCGTTTGCATCGATACAAGGTCTAAGTGAATCAAGAACCTCTGTTACTGCCTGTAAAAATTCTGGCTGGTCAGCATTTTTCTTCTTTACGATCTCCAGCACTTCATCAACGTATGACATCTTAAAATCCTCCTTAAATTAATTATAAGTAAATCGCATCTCTGCGAAATTCATTTGGAGTAGTATTTTCTCTTTAAGAAAATTTCCACTTAAGATTATAAACAATAGACTTGAATTTATCAAGTAAAAATATGATTTTTATGAATTTTTTTATTTTTTTAATGAAAAAGCAAGATTTTCTTAAGTTACAATGCGCTAAAGTGCTAGCAAATTAGCGGGATTTACAGGTTTTCCATCTCTGCCTTGATCTCATCCTCCGTTGCTGCCATTGCCTGTAATGTCATGGTCAGAAGCTTCTCAAGCTCCCAGTTAAGCTGTGCAGCACCACGTTCAATCACTTCTCTGGAACAACCTGCGGCAAATCCCTTGCTCTTGTATTTTTTCTTCAGAGATTTCAGTTCCATATCCTTTGTACTCTTTGACGGACGCATCAATGCCGCCGCCCAGATCAGGCCTGTCAGTTCATCTGCTGCAAACAGAACCTTCTCCATCTCATGAACCGGCTCTACATCGATGGTTGTACCACATTCCACTGTAATTCCATAACCATGAGAACAGACCGCATGAATAATATCCTCTGACACACCACCATCTCTTAACAGCTCTGGTGCTTTCAGACAATGCTCTGCTGGATACAGTTCAAAATCAATATCATGAAGCAGACCTACGATGCCCCAGTATTCAGCATCTTCACCATAGCCAAGTTCATTTGCATACCATTTCATAACAGCCTCAACTGTAAGCGCATGCTGAATATGGAATGGATCTTTATTATATTTCTTCAGTAATTCAAACGCGTCATCTCTTGCAATATATTCCTTCAATGTCATAACCTCTTCTCAGTATATTTTTAATAATTTTATGTTCAATATCTCGTGAGCATAGTTCTATCACTTTATACCGCATCTCAAAATAGACTCCATTTTTTTAATCGGTATATAAATCCAAAAATAAATGGATGGTATTACTATTAAACGTCTTGTGGAATAATAGATAATACCATCCTTTATTTTGTTTCAAAGACTATATATTAGTTGAGTCCTTTGAGGTACTCGTCAATGCCCTTTGCTGCTGCCTTTCCAGCTCCCATAGCAAGGATAACTGTAGCTGCACCGGTAACTGCATCACCACCGGCATATACACCTGTCTTTGTGGTCTGTCCGTTTGCTTCATCAGCAACAATACATTTCCACTTATTTGTATCAAGCCCCTTTGTTGTAGATGAGATCAGTGGGTTTGGTGAAGTACCAAGTGACATGATAACTGCATCCACATCCATAACGAACTCAGAATCAGGAATCTCAACCGGTCTTCTTCTACCGGATGCATCCGGCTCACCAAGTTCCATCTTAACACATTTCATGCCCTTAACCCAGCCCTTTTCATCTTCAAGGATCTCAGTTGGATTTGTAAGGAGATCAAAAATGATTCCTTCTTCTTTTGCATGATGTACTTCTTCTACTCTGGCAGGAAGTTCTTCTTCACTACGTCTATATACAATATGTGTCTCAGCGCCAAGTCGAAGTGCTGTTCTTGCAGCATCCATTGCTACGTTACCACCGCCGACAACGGCAACCTTCTTACCAACCATGATAGGTGTGTTAGAGCCTTCCTTATAAGCCTTCATCAGGTTACTTCTTGTCAGGTACTCATTTGCTGAGAATACACCATTTGCATTCTCACCCGGAATACCCATGAACTTAGGAAGTCCTGCACCGGAACCGATAAATACTGCTGAGAAACCTTCCTCCTCCATTAATTCATCTATCGTTACAGATTTACCAACTACAACGTCAGTCTCAATCTTAACACCTAAGGATTTTACATTTTCGATTTCTTTCTTTACTACGCCATCTTTTGGAAGACGGAATTCAGGGATACCATAAACCAGTACGCCGCCTGTCTCATGAAGTGCTTCAAAGATTGTTACATCGTAACCCATCTTTGCAAGATCTCCTGCACAGGTAAGACCGGATGGACCGGAACCGATAACTGCAACCTTCTTGCCATTCTTCTCTGCTGCCGGTTCCGGCTTAATGCCATGCTCTCTTGCCCAGTCAGCAACGAAACGCTCCAGTTTACCGATAGATACAGGATCGCCCTTGATACCTCTGATACATTTACCTTCACACTGTGTCTCCTGTGGACATACACGGCCACATACAGCAGGGAGTGCTGATGATTTGCTGATCACCTGGAATGCCTCTGCAAATTCGCCCTTCTTTACATGAGCGATAAATCCAGGAATATCAATAGAAACAGGACAGCCCTTTACACACTGTGCATTCTTACAGCCGATACATCTTGCTGCTTCTGCCATTGCTTCTTCTTCATTATATCCGTAACATACTTCTTCAAAATTCTTTGCACGAACCGCAGGTTCCTGTTCACGAACCGGTACTCTATTTAAAACGTCCATTATTTGTCACCTCCACACTGTCCGCATCCACCATGATGGGTGTCGCCTTCCTTGGCTGCAAGATATGCTCTGCCTTCCTGTGTTTTATAGATCTGCTGACGCTCCATAGCTTCTTCGAAGTTTACAAGGTGTCCGTCAAATTCAGGTCCGTCTACACATGCGAATTTTACTTCGCCGCCAACTGTTACTCGGCATGCACCACACATACCGGTACCGTCTACCATGATCGGATTCAGGCTGACAACTGTAGGGATCTCAAGCTCTTTTGTAAGCTTACAAACGAACTTCATCATGATCATCGGTCCGATTGCTACGCATACATCATATTTGTTGCCTGCGTCTACAAGCTTCTGAATCTCATTTGTAACAACGCCCTTGCTTCCATATGAACCATCGTCTGTTGTAATGTAAAGATTTCCTGCAACTGCCTTCATCTGCTCTTCCAGAATGATAAGCTCTTTGGATCTTCCACCGATGATAACATCAGCGGCTACTCCATGCTCATGTAACCATTTTACCTGTGGATATACAGGTGCGGTTCCTACACCACCGGCTACAAATAAGATCTTCTTGTTCTTTAATGTCTCTAAATCTTCTTCTACTAATTCCGACGGACGGCCAAGCGGTCCAACAAAATCTGTAAAGCTGTCTCCAACCTTTAAATTCTTCATCATCTCTGTTGCTGCACCTACTACCTGGAATACGATAGTGATCGTGCCTGCTTCTCTTGAATAATCGCAGATTGTAAGAGGAATTCTCTCTCCATCTTCTGAGCCTCTTACGATTACAAACTGACCCGGAAGACAATTCTTTGCTACTCTTGGTGCTTCCACGTCCATAAGATAGATTGCATCTGTCAACGCTTCTGTTCTAACAATCTTAAACACGTTTTTATCCTTCCTTTCTCTTTTCCCGACTCTCCACACAAGACTCAGGAATACTACACTGCCGAAATCGCACAATATAGTCCATTATAGCATCTATTAACAAATACTGTAAAGGTGTAATTTTCAGGCATTTTCATATAATTTTTACGTTACTCCAAACCGGAAAACAGATCGCTTTCTATCCGACTGATATCTTCAATCGGTATGATCGTTGCATCTGCCATGATCACCGCTCTCCTATACAGATCGATTCGCTTAACGATACCGGAATGCGTAACATATTCTCCTCCGGCTTTTCTCTCATCCTGTACGAAATAGGTAATATCCACTAACTGTTCTGTACCTATATTGGCTGAAATAATGTTTAGTTTCTCATTCAATTCTTCCAATACTTCATCACTGAGCACCCGTTTCTCATCTGTCCGTCTGGCAGTCTCACGAATCGCCGCCGCATGTCCTGTCAATGCCGCAAACGGCGCAAATTGTGCCGCCCGGTCATAGAGTGACATCTGCGGATGTGTCTTTGAAACAGGGTGTTCCAAATGAATGATATCATCATATTTATGGTTGTTCTGCTCCTGCATATTATATATACCTCTTTATGCCTTATGTCCGCCGATCTGTGCATTTCTGTCTTTCGCCGTTGCCCCTTCCTGCAGGTTCATGCCCTTCAGAATCGCATTTTTTCCATATTTTTTCTTGATGTTGAGCATGGCTTCCTGCATGTGGCGTTCCCGTTCCAGATCCGCTTCCTCTTTCTCCCTTTGTTTTTTTACAGCCTCATAATCTGTAAAAAAATCAAGTTGCTCATACGCATCGTCATTCGTGACAGTATGTTCATCCACCAGTTTATTCGCGGTAATATTAATCCTCCGGATCAAAAGATCCTTGTCGACGATCCGGTCATACAGTTCCATTACCGCATCCATAAGCATCTGCGTCGATGAAGTCTGCCGCTTGAGATTGATCGTTCCATGTGCATGCTTTGGAACCTTTCGTCCATAACGATCCGTTGTAACAGCGCCTTTATATCTCTTCTTTCTCGCCAGGTCTGTCAGATTATCAATATCATAACCGATCGTAAGCACGATCTGATCTGTAACAAGTCCCTTATCCACCAGATCAAGCGACATAAGATCAGTCATTTCCTTTACAACCAGCCTTGTCTTATCAAAATCATACGGACAATGCAGTACCTGTCCGGTGCAAATGCTATTCGTCTCCGGTTTATATGCCTTGATCTGATCCATCGTGCAAGGCTCATATCCCCATGCATGATCGATCAGCAGCTCTGCATTAATGCCAAATAACTTATACAATAAATCTTCATTATATAATTCATTTGTCTTTCCAACCGAGCATCTCGCCACATCGCCCATCGTGTATAGCCCATATTCCGCTAATTTCTTCGCATATCCCTGACCGACACGCCAGAAATCCGTGATCGGCTTGTGACTCCAAAGCTTCCTGCGGTATGCCATTTCATCCAGCTCCGCAATCCGTACTCCGTCCTCATCCGGTTCGATATGCTTCGCCACGATATCCATCGCGATCTTACAAAGATACAGATTGGTTCCGATTCCTGCCGTCGCTGTGATTCCGGTCGTCTTTAATACATCCCGTATCATCATCATGGCTAGTTCTCTGGCTGTCATATGATAGACATTCAGATAGCTGGTCACATCCATAAATACCTCATCGACCGAATAAATATGAATATCCTCCGGCGCAATGTATTTCAAATAAATGTCGTAGATCCGTGTACTGTATTCCATATAAAGTGCCATGCGCGGCGGAGCAATAATATAATCCAGCTGAAGAGTCGGCTCTGTCCCCAGCTTCGTGCTGTCATCCGATGTCCCGGTAAAATGATGATCCGGTATATTCCGTCTTCTTGCGTTATTTGCCTCCCTTACCTTCTGAATAACCTCAAACAATCTCGCCCTGCCCGGTATCCCATATGCCTTAAGAGAAGGGGATACCGCCAAACAGATCGTTTTCTCTGTTCGGCTCGGATCTGCCACTACTAGATTTGTGGTCAGGGGGTCTCTGTTCCGCTCTCTGCATTCTACAGAAGCATAGAAGGATTTCAGATCGATCGCTATATATGTTTTATTTTCTTCCATTTATCCATGCTCCTTCCGTATATTTTATCCACATCATCCGACGGTTGTTCTGCATTTTATTCCATTCTTCAATTATATGTAAAATGGTTGGTTTTCTCAATGGCAAAATACGGATACAAAGATAAAGTCCCACCTGTTTCCGGTGCTATGTCAGGGATATTATCGGAGCAAAAAAGTCCAGATACAGCATTTCTACCATATCTGGACTTCTACTAAAATATACATGCTATCTGTTCTGCCTGTGTCTTTAGCCTATAATTTCCTTAATTTCCGCTTCGCTCATATCGGTTACATCCATGATCTGCTCTAAGGAATAGCCTTTCTTATGCATTTTCAGAATAATCTCCGATTTTCCTCGTGCTTCGCCTATGATTTCGCCTTCTGCCCTGCCAACAGTTTTGCCAGCGGCTTCACCCTTTGCATATCCCATTTCTTCTACGCCTTCACTCAGATTGCACATGATCTTCACCTCATCTCTAATACCATTTCTGTCTACC